>Ga0154654_1036_pt1 | contig 10287 bp, 7 predicted proteins | sample Rifle2008BG13ft_FD_116083 | JGI IMG/M metagenome (GOLD analysis project Ga0154654, IMG submission 116083) | Caldithrix sp. RBG_13_44_9 | reverse complement strand
CTGGACGATAACAAAACCTATACTCTACAGACTGTTCCGGCACTTTTAGAATAATTGGCTGATCGATTTACAAATTGACCCAATTGAGTATCCTGTTTGTCAATTCGATTTGAGCATATCCTCCAATTACAAATGGCCAATGGAAAAGTCGCTACCCTACACCTAAATCCGACTAAAGAACATTTAACTCGAATATTCACATCGTAAGAGTTATTTATCCGCATTAATCCGTATCATCCGCGTCATCCGGCTGGCTACCTGGCAGTTTCATCATGACGGGGGCCTTCCAGACGGACGCGTTCTATTTAATATTGAAAATCAAAGGATTAAAAATAAGAGGCCTCCTGACCGGTTCTGATCAGGAGGCTTCAATTATTGGAGGAGGCCTATGAGGAAGTTACTGTCTTTCGATCTCACTTCCACTGATAATCATCGACCCCTGGCAGGATAACTTTAATATTTGCCCTAGATAAAAAAGCGGAGGAGATTCCTCTGCTTTAATAGAGCAGTCAAGCAAAAAGTTTTTCAGACCACACCCTGATCGATCATGGCATCTGCCACCTTTATAAATCCGCCGATATTGGCTCCCTTAACATAATTAATGAAGTTACCTTCGGTACCGTATTTCACACAGGTGGCATGAATATTTTTCATGATAGTGTGCAGTTTAGCATCTACCTCTTCCCGGCTCCAGGACATTCGCATGCTATTCTGACTCATTTCCAAACCAGAAGTGGCTACTCCACCGGCGTTAGCGGCTTTCCCTGGACCGTACAATATCCGGCTTTTCAGATACACATCAATTGCTCCCGGTTCTGACGGCATATTGGCGCCCTCAGCCACACAAATACAGCCGTTCTTCACCAGCAGTTTGGCATCCGCCTCACTCACCTCATTCTGGGTGGCGCAGGGAAGTGCTACTTCACATTTGGCTTTCCAGGGTCTCTCACCATCCCAGTATTGCACTTTATACTTATCAGCATAATCCTTAATCCGACCCCGTTTCACATTTTTCAGATCAAGAATATATTTCAATTTATCATTATCCACCCCAGTCGGATCATAGATGGTACCATTGGAATCTGATAAAGTGACTACCTTACCGCCTAATTGATTCACTTTCTCGGTGGCATATTGAGCCACATTCCCCGAACCAGAAATGGCCACTGTCTTGCCTTTAAAAGAATCACCTTTGGTTTTGAGCATCTCTTCGGCAAAATACACACAGCCATAACCCGTGGCTTCCGGACGGATCAGACTTCCACCCCAATTGATACCTTTACCCGTAAGGACACCGGTGAACTCATTACGCAATCTTTTGTATTGTCCATACATGAAGCCGATTTCCCGGCCACCTACTCCAATATCCCCGGCCGGAACATCTGTATCGGGCCCGATGTGCCGGGATAATTCAGTCATGAAAGATTGACAAAAACTCATCACTTCATTATCCGATTTCCCTTTCGGATCGAAATCGGATCCGCCCTTGCCGCCGCCCATTGGTAAGGTGGTTAAGCTGTTTTTAAATAGCTGCTCGAAGCCTAAAAATTTCAAGATTCCCAGATTCACTGAAGGGTGAAAACGTAAACCACCTTTATAAGGACCAATGGCTGAATTAAATTCGACCCTATATCCCTTATTCACCTGGATTTCCCCTCGGTCATCTCTCCAGGGAACCCGGAAAAGAATCACCCGCTCCGGTTCAATAATTCGCTCAAGAATCTTGGCATGAAAGTAACGTGGATTTTCTTGCAGAAATTCCCAAAGTGACTCTACTACTTCCCGGACTGCCTGATGAAATTCTTTCTCACCGGCATTTTTGGCAATGACCATTTCCATAAAGTCATCAACCGATCGATACAAGTTTTGCTGCGCCATGAATTCCTCCAGATGAGTTTGTTTAAATCGTGACTCTTCTTACTTGTTTAGACACAAAGAGACGGTAATTCATATACTTCGATAGTTATAATAAATTTCACAAAATTTAGGTTTCAAGATTTTTTTTGTCAAGGGGTTTGACAAATACATCGTTGTGGTCAAAGGTAGTTGATCCTAAATCTAAAACATCTCTCACCAAATTATTTGGGAGGTTAACCTCTTTTCACAAGTTTTGAAATTAATATTCTATAACTTTTTTTTTCGCCTTTCATTATATTTAGCCAGCCTTTGATCGTGTAGAATTCTTTTGATATTCATTCATTTAGTGAACCGGGGTCGATAATCATTTTAACTATTTTAAAGACCTGATTGAAAAATTAAATCCAATCAGAATAAATCCGTTTTGGAGGTATACATGTACTTAAAACAGATCAATCCCTTCGAAAGTGCTATGAAGCAGTTCGATAAAGCAGCCAGTCTGCTGAAATTGAGTGCCAGCCAGATTGCCATGATCAAAGAACCCCGGAGAATTACCGAGGTCAATCTTCCGGTGCGCATGAGTGATGGCTCGATCACGATTTTCAAAGGTTTTCGGGTACAGCACAGCATCGTCCGCGGTCCAGCCAAAGGTGGTATCCGGTTTCATCCTAATGTAACGGTAGATGAAGTGAAAGCCCTGGCTTTCTGGATGACCTATAAATGTGCAGTGGTAGGCGTTCCCTTCGGCGGCGGAAAAGGCGGGGTGGTTTGTGATCCCGACCAGTTGACTCCGACTGAATTAGAGAATCTCTCCCGGCGCTACTTTGCGGAAATGTCGGATCTTTTTGGGCCCAATTCAGATGTACCAGCCCCCGATGTAAACACCAACTCGCAAATCATGGCCTGGATGTTCGATACGTATTCCATGCACAAGAAACAATTCCTCCCGGCGGTGATTACCGGAAAACCTCTGGAATTGGGCGGTTCCGAAGGCCGCTCCGAAGCTACCGCTCAGGGAATGGTTTTCTGTGTGGAAGAAGCGACCAAACTTTTAGGTATTGATCTAAAACAAACTACCGTGGCCATTCAGGGTTTTGGAAATGCCGGATCTTTTGCCGCCAAATTGTTGAATGAAGATGGTGCCAAAATTGTGGCCATTTCCGACGTCAGTGGAGCCTACTATAATCCATCCGGGATTGATATCGCAGCTGCTTTTGCCACCTGCCGCAGCAATAAAACCTGGTTGCTGAAAGGATTGGAGAAAAAAACCAAGTGTGAGAAATTATCCGATCCCATGAAATTGTTGGAATTAGAGGTGGATATTCTGATTCCAGCCGCACTGGAAAACCAGATCATTGAAGAAAATGCCCCCCGGGTCAAGGCCAGGATTATCGCTGAATGCGCCAATGGGCCAGTAACACCAGAGGCCGATGATATTCTGGAGCAGAAGAAAGTATTCCTCATTCCCGATATTCTCTGTAATGCCGGTGGAGTAACAGTTTCATATCTGGAATGGGTACAAAATCGAATGGGGTATTACTGGAGCAGGGAGCGGATTCAACAGGATCTGGAACAGATCATGAAAAAAGCTTTTGACGAAGTATTCGAAACAGCCAAAAGTCACCAGGTGAACATGAGGATCGGCGCTTTCCTCCTGGCCATAGACCGGGTAACTAAAGCGGCCGAACTTCGCGGCCTATATGCCTGATAGAAGAATAGACCTGCAATTGAAGAGTGGTGATATATTTTCACCGCTTCTTTTTATTGCAATTATGAGACTCAAGTGAGGTGTTACTTTTGGAACTCCCGGTTTATTTACTATTATTCCATAAACTACTCAATCTTGCATTAATTTTAAATAAACCTTAACTTTGCAGAAATTTTGGGAACCGATCAATGCCCGGTAAATCTTCCAGACCTGCCTATAAATCCAAATTCAGCGGATTTCATGATTTGATGAAATTCCGGGTACGGGAAATTTTACTGGTGTCCAGCTTGTATGATGCCTTCGTTCTGGAGGAAGATGGGCGTTTGGCGGAAAAAATTTTCAGCGAGTATATCGATCTGAATTTACATTTTGTCCCCCGGATTACCAAAGTGGCCTCTGCTGAGGAAGCTCTTCAATCACTGCAGCATAAGACCTTCGATCTGGTGATCACCATGACCCGGATTGCTGATATGAATCCGGTGGAATTCGGAAAAAAAGTAAAACAATTAGATCCTGACAAAATTGTGGTCCTGCTTACTTATGAACATTTGGATCCAAACCTGTTAAAAAGGATCCGGGAAGTAAAAAGCATCGATAAGGTATTTTACTGGTCGGGTGAATCCAAACTGATGCTTTCCATCATAAAATATGTGGAAGACTTAAAGAATGTTTTGGATGATACTGCCCAGGGAGTGCAGGTCATTTTACTGGTGGAAGATTCTCCCAAATATTATTCCTTATTCCTGCCAGGGATTTATACCGAGATCATGCTGCAAACCCGCAATCTAGTGGCAGACGGGGTGAATCCACTGCACCGCCTGCTGCGGATGCGCGCCAGACCGAAAATTCTGCTGGCAGAGTCATTTGAAGAGGCGCAGAATATACTGGAGACTTTTCGTCACAATCTGCTGGGAATAATCACTGACCTCAAATTTCCCAGGGGAGGGATGCTGCAAAAGGATTCCGGATTCCAGCTGGCAGAAATTGCAAAAAAAGCCATTCCCGATCTTCCCATCCTTGTTCAATCATCCGAAGGGGATTGGAAAGGTGAAATCAACCAGCGACTGGCAAAATTTCTGAATAAAAATTCTCCGAATCTACTGCTGGAATTGCGTTCTTTCATTGTTCAATATTTTGGTTTTGGCGATTTTGTGTTTCGTTATCCCGACGGTCGGGAAATTTGCCGGGCTAAGGACCTCACTGAATTTTCGCAGCGTATTCTGGAAATTCCTACCGAAAGTCTGGAATACCATGCTCATCGAAACCACTTTTCCATCTGGCTGCGGGCTCGCACGGAATTTACCCTGGCTGATGAAATCCGTCCTAAAAAAGTATCCGATTTTCGCAATATCGAGGATCTGCGGCAATATATCTATCAAGCCATACAGAATCTTCTGCTGGGAAGACAGCATGGGATTATCAAAGATTTTACCACTTCCTTATTTTATGCTGACAGTACTTTTATCCGCCTGGGATCGGGTTCGCTGGGTGGGAAAGGGCGTGGGATTGCATTTATCAACGCCCTGCTGGCCGAAAGTCAGATTCTAGAAAAATATAAATCAGCGGAAGTAAAAACACCCCAGACTTTCGTCATCGGCACGGAGGTGTTTGAGGAATTCATGGAAGTAAACCAATTGCAGGAATTTGCCATTCAAACCCAGGAAGTTGAGGAGATCAATAAAAAATTCCTTCAAGCAGAGCTTCCGGAAGACATTATCCGGCAGCTGCATACACTTCTCCAGCGGGTCAATTATCCACTGGCTGTCCGGTCATCCAGTCTGCTGGAAGATTCTCAGCTTCTGCCATTCGCCGGGATGTATAAAACATTCATGCTGGCGAACACTCATAGTGATATTGAGGTGAGGTTAAAGGAGTTGCTGGATGCCATCCGCCTGATCTATGCCTCCATCTATTATCGTGCGCCCAAAGAATATGTGCAGAACACTGATTACCGCATTGAAGAAGAGAAAATGGCGGTCATCATTCAACAGTGTACTGGTATACGGTATGGAAACCGCTATTATCCCACTATTTCGGGCGTTGCACAATCCTATAATTACTATCCTATTGAACCGATGAAACCGGAAGAGGGAATCGTCCACCTTGCTCTGGGATTAGGAAAGATTATTATGGATGGTGAGCGGATCTATCGTTTCTCACCTAAACATCCTTCGATGAATCTTCCATATGGCTCAGCCCTGGAATATTGCGAAAATTCCCAGAGCAATTTTTTAGCTCTTCATCTTTCGCAGGCCGATCAAATCATATCAGGTGACGAAAATTTCAGCCTCCGGAAATACGACCTTACCCAGGCCGAAGAGGACGGGACGCTTTTCTTTGTGGGGAGTACTTTTTCACCACAGGATCAAATGATTCAGGACACTCTGGCCATTGAGGGTCCGCGGGTGGTTACTTTTGCTAATATTCTAAAGTATCATATTTTCCCTCTTACTGATATCTTGAATGAACTCCTCAGTCTGGGACAGCGGGCATTTGGTACTCATGTGGAAATTGAATTCTCAGTTAATCTCTCCCGCCACAAACGGAAGTCGGAATTCTTTGTGCTGCAAATCCGTCCAATGGTGGCTGGAGCCGAGGCGTTTGAAGTAGCCATTAATCCGACTGACCGTGAGAAGGCGATTTGTTATACCAATCATGCAGTCGGTAATGGAGTATATGAAAATATCCGGGATATTATCTATGTTGATCCCGCGAATTTTGATATGGCCAAAAGTGATCAAATCGCTCTGGAGTTAGAAGTGCTGAATCACCATTTCATTGAGCACAATTTACACTACATTTTGATCGGTTTCGGCCGCTGGGGTACAGCTGATCCCTGGTTGGGAATACCAGTAAATTGGTATCAGGTTTCCCGGGCCAGGATTATCATCGAGTCACAATTAAATGATTTAAAAGTTGAACCCTCCCTGGGCAGTCACTTCTTTCATAATCTCATCTCATTGCAGCTGGGCTACTTTTATATAAAAGGTCATCCGCATCCCGATCTGATAGACTGGAAATGGCTGCAGGGGAGAAAACCGTATCGCAGTACCAGATTCCTGCGGCAGGTACATTTTGATCAGCCGTTATCAATAAAGATAGATGGCAAGGCCGGACAGGGAATAATCTCTCTACCCAATAAAAAACCGTAGAACTATAATTGATCATGTGAAGAAAGTGAATCTGTTTTTTTTTGTTTCCGATCTGCACGGACATATTGACCGCTACCGGAAACTCCTTCAATTGGTGAGATCAGAAAGACCGGCGGCAGTTTTTCTGGGAGGTGACCTGCTTCCCCATCGTCGGATTTCCCTGCAATCGGTTCATTCGGCTAATCAAAGTTTTATCGATTCCTACCTTATCCCAGAATTTAGCCAGCTAAAGAAAGAAATGTTTTCCGCCTACCCAGAAATCTTTCTAATCCTGGGAAATGACGATGAAGGTGCGGAAGAAGTAAAAGTCCAGGGAGGCGCACAATCGGAGTTGTGGAAATATGTTCATTTCCAAAAAACTGCATTTAATGATTATGCTATTTATGGTTATTGTTTCGTACCTCCCTCACCCTTTTTGTTAAAAGACTGGGAAAAATACGATGTATCACGCTATGTGGATCCAGGGTGTATCTCTCCCGAGGAAGGCTTTCGGTCGATTCCCTTAGATGAGATTGAGATCAGAAATGCAACTATTCAGGATGATTTACAGAAATTTACGGCTGGTGAGAATCTGGATAAGTCGATTTTCCTCTTCCACTCTCCTCCCTATCAGACCAGGTTGGACCGGGCAGCCCTGGACGGTAGGATGGTAGATCACGTGCCGATGGATGTACATGTGGGCAGCATAGCCATCAAGCGGTTTATCGAAGAACGTCAGCCGCTCATCACCTTGCATGGACATGTGCATGAATCAACTCGCCTCACCGGAGTCTGGAAGGAGCGGATGGGAAACACCTGGGCTTTCAATGCCGCCCATGATGGATCGGAACTGGCAGTAGTGAAATTTGATCCGGAAAAACCAGCAGAAGCCACCAGAGAGCTTTATTAACTATAGGATTATTTGCAATTGATTATGGTTTTTAGAATGTCAATATATCCCCAAGGTTGTTAAATCAGATGAAACTTTTTGAAATGACATATCATCACTTATTGCAGGGTGATCGACCCCAGATCGTTATTTACACCGTTGGTAACTGCCACATTATCCTGGTTATAATACTGATCCAGGGTATCCCGGAGGGAAACCGTATATCCCCCCTCTGACAGAAACGACAACTGGAAATACCCGTCACTGGTGTCCACTATTGCAGAGGTAATGGTATCAGAGTTCTGCAGGGCATAAGCCAGTGGCAAATGTTCGGGATTGGTCACTATTCCAGAAATAGAACCGCTGATAGCCCGGGGTACACAACGTAAGTGCGGTTTTAATTTATAAGAATGGGGATCGTGTCTGGGACCTGTCACCACAATTGAACGGGCTACGTCGAAATCGACCACCAGTTCATAAGTGGATCCGGCAGTGAGAGTAAATTCTGGTCCCATCTTAAGACCGGTCTGGGCGCCGCTGGGTACCGTCAACGGAAATGTCTGACCATCCACTACTATTTCTGCCTCCTGAATCATTAAGCGAATCTGGGTGTAATGTCCAGCTGGCAGTTCGGCTTCACCCAGAATGATCGAATTTCCATTATTCCAATCCAGTAAATTCACAGTAACCGAATCTCCCCTGACAGTCAACCACTGATCATTGATATGGGCACTTACCTCGGAGAAAGTGATATTTACCGCCTCATATTCCGCCGGTGAATCGGTCAAATAAATTTTTAGTGTGCCGGTAGAACCATTATCAGTATCTATGGAATTTGTTTCTTTGTCACAATTTATAAAAAACAGAAAAGCTGCCGAAATTAAGAAAATGAACCAACGCATTTTAGAACCTCCTTAAAAAGTAAAATTAACTTAAAATAACCTGCTGAATAAAAATATGTCAAATTTCAAAAAATTGTAGAATAAATTATAAAAATAGTAAACCAAAAAAGAATAAAAGTTCCCAATTATTTTTTACCTTTGATCTCTTTCAGGAAGTTTGATTTTTCATGGTCAGCTGACGAGCAGCATCGGTCACTGCCCCTATTTTGGCAGCATAGCCACTCTTTTTTTGGATATCTGTATCGCTGACAAAGTGTACATCCAGCAATCCATTACTTTTATAGCCGGTTCGCAGATAATTCAACTCACTCAAGCAAAGACTCCAGCCTTCTAACCACAGTGAGAGATCTTTTTTCTGTTTCTCGGTTCCAACAAAATGGATAAGAATATCAATGTCGCTGCCAGGTCCGGCGATCGCATTTTTAGTGCTGCCAAAAATATAAAAACCCTTAACGCCAAACCTTTTGGCATCCATTCCTGAGGCAATCTGCTTGGCCATGGCCATCCGCCAACGCCAATTTTCATCCGAGACCGAGGCTACATTATAGCTCAGTGTAAAATGACTTTCCAGCGGAGTGGTGGGTGAAGCCAGCAGGCCAATTCCTTCATCTAAATCAGCATTTAACAATACCCTTAGAATTGAACCATTGGTGGCCTGAGAAACATCAATTACTCGGATCACCCCAGATAACTCTTCAAACTCAGGGGCAATTTCTTTCAATATATTAGGAGCCTTGGTCAGGAAAGTCTCATTGAATATCGTTCCCTTATCATCCGGATAAAGGGGTAGATAACGGATGGATGATTCTACCAGATCCTGGAAGAAGTGGGTACCAAAAGAAAGGTCCGGAACATAGTTTCCTTTTTTACGGGCTACTTCAATTAAAACGGCGGTATTATTTATATCAGAATACGTAACTGCCACTCCTAATTTTATATCCCCCCGGCTTCCCCAACGCCCCGGTCCAATTAGGATAAACCTCCGTTTGGGAAGCAATTTATTGAGCCTGCTTATAGCCCTGCCCACCAATTTCAATTCAGCCAGATCTTCGATCTCGGCATATTTTTCCGGATCTACATAGACCAAATGGGTAATGTCTGGTACCACTCCATTGGAAATAAAGCGATTGGCCGAAAAGATAATCCGGTCTTCCGGAATATCCTTGGGGATTGGCATGGGAATAGATTCCTGGGAATAGCTCTGGGGACGGCATTGCAGCAAGTTGAAGTTTTCTCCATCATGGGCAAATTCGATGTCCACCGGAGTGTTAAGTTTTTGTTGCAGGATATCCAAAATGGTTTTCATCTGCTTGACAAATTTACCATCAGAAATAAAACCATCAAAAGTGACCACCACTTCCTGCTCTGAAAAATCATGATGCAACACCGATGGCTTCTGGACATGTTGGTCTTTTACAATGGAAATAAGTTTTTTGAGTTGCGGATATTTCTCCCCCACTTCTTTTACCAGCGCAGAAAATTCAACGGTCACAAAACTATTGCTTTGCAGATCGATCACATCAATTTTTTTAGGTGAATAGCGCATTACCTCTTCCGGAGTAACATTAACCCGCAGGCCGGGTTGACCCGGTGCTACCAGCACCGGATAATCATCACTCAGACGATCCACCGCCCGGGTTCCCAGTCCCGGAACCATCCGGATTAATCCATCTTCGCGTTTGATCCGGGAAGACCAGCGGAATTCATTATTACTGAAAGCTACCCCGGCAAAAGCCGGCAGGAAATAGTGCCCTACCTTTTGTCCTACGACTTCCTGAATCATTACCGCCATTTCCTCAT
>Ga0154654_1074_pt12 | contig 10548 bp, 11 predicted proteins | sample Rifle2008BG13ft_FD_116083 | JGI IMG/M metagenome (GOLD analysis project Ga0154654, IMG submission 116083) | Caldithrix sp. RBG_13_44_9 | reverse complement strand
CGAATCTAAAATACACATATTCACTTTGCCAGAAGGTGAGATACGGGACAATCTTCCATAAATATTGATCCTTATTCCCAGTTTCCAGGGGTTGAGCCAGATCACCCCGCAGGCCGGCAATCCAACGCTGACCCAGCCGGTAGTCCAGATAGCTGTAAGCCCCGAAAGCTTTGATGGGATCCATCCCAGGGAGTTCTTTTTTCACATAGAACATTTCACTGCGCCAGGTGATTCCTTTATAAAGTGCCCGGTTGAGCGGGCTCCAGGCCAGAGTCAGGTCCAGGCCGGCCATATAGGTCCAGCGGTGATTTTTATCCAGATCAAAACCCAGTGAATCATTGGTGCCGGCTAAACCGCTCACTCCCCATTCGAAATAGGTATTGGGATCCAGATCATAGTAATTTTTCAGATGCAGGAGGGTGGCAGGTAAGCTGTACTCCTCCCCGCTGAACAGAATCTCATTTTCTGAATTGGTAACCTGTAATGTCAGCTCATTCACCCGCGCTATTAGGGACGGCATTAACCAATTAACTGACAAGCCGGTTTGGTTAAGACCCTCTTCCCCCATAAACAATTCAATAGGAAGCGGATAACCAATTTGATCCAAGGCATGAGCATGCCAGCGATTAAGTACCCCAAATTGCTGTTTGAATTTCCCGGCGGTAATATTCAAGTGTGGCAGCGGATTTATCCAGGTGGCATACGCTTCTGCCAGGGCGATTTCTTCCGGGCTGAATTCCAGGATCACTTTGGCCATGCTGAAGGGATCCAGATTGGACTGCACCGCCACTTCCACCACCCGCAAGGAGAAGCCGCTCCGCTCTTCCTCAGTATAATGGGGTGCTTCACTCAAATATTTGCCCAGCATATCACCAGTTACACTGATTTCCGGATTCAGTGCCTGCAGAGAACGTGACCCTCCCTGAAAAGTTTTACTTTTAATTTCTTCGCTGCCAGTTGGAGAAGATTGGATTTTCTTCTGGGCAGACTGCCTTAAACGCTGCCGCTCATCTTGTTCCTGTTTTTCTTTCAGTTGGGATTGCTTGGTTTGAAGGGAATCGCTCTTCTGAGAAAGAGTATCATCCTGGGCAGATAAAGCTAACTCCTGGCTAAATACATATCCGGATAAAAAGACCACCATAAAAATAAATAAAATCATTCGCATAAAATGATATCTCCAATTTTCGATAACATGTTAACAATTGTAAACTGACAAACAAGAGAAATCGAGGTGACTAAAAAGTCACGGGAGGAGGACGGTTGGTCTGAACAAAGGAAAGTTTGAATCTTTTCAGCTGGAACTGACAAACCTCAAAAAATGAAGACTGTCCAGGCAGATTAAATAACATGACCAGTAGAAAGAACATAACCATAGTGTGAAGAACCTGCTCTAGCAAAAAGGCTGGACATTGGGTAGGCTCTACCAGCTGCCAGTTGTGGTTATGTATTACCGGCCCGATCAGCAGGATCAATATAAAAAATGTGATAAACAGAGCCGGTATTCCGGCTTTAAGATAATAGCAGCTTTTGTACATGACAGTCATCTAGTTCCAAATTTGTTAAAAGTAATCACGAAAACTAATTTAAAGGTAGAAATTTCTAAAAAATTCCTAAATAAGTTCAATTAGGACGGTAAAGGGCATAACTTAAGTATGGTAAAAAAATATATAGCCATTTATTAAGAAATTATTTTATATTATGACGAATTTCTATGTTAGCAGAATTTTCTTCAAATCAGATTTTCGGTCAATATTCATACCCATCGTTTGAAATCGGAAAATATCCGTTGTCAAAAAGAAATAGAATGACCTTCAAGTATTTAAAGATCAAGCAGAAGCATTGGAATAGATGACAGCTGCAAGGTGAAGACTTTTTAGTCTTGTCACCTTAACCATTAAATCACAAAAGAAGGTAACTTAACCCAAAGGAGAGTGAGATATGGAATACGAGACCACTTCAACAATGAGTCCGCTATGGATGATTATCTGGCTGGCGGTAGTGATCTTTATTATTGCTTCCGTTTGGAAGGTATTCACTAAGGCTGGCAAGCCAGGATGGGCAGTTTTAATTCCTTTTTATAATGCCTATGTGTTTTTGCAGATTGCCGGCAAACCCGGCTGGTGGCTGATATTGTTTTTCATCCCTTTTGTTAATTTTATCATTGGAATTATTGTCAGCATCGCCCTGGCTGAGAAGTTTGGCAAAGGAGTAGGTTTTGCCATGGGCTTGGTTTTCTTAGGATTTATTTTTTACCCGATCTTAGGCTTCGGGAGTGCCCAATACCAGGCGGCGAAAGCATCATAGTTTTATTCATCGCTCTTCCCGAAAATTTATAACTTTGGGGAAGATCAATTGGAACATCAAGGCATAAAAAAGGCTGCTCATTTAGCAGCCTTTTTTATTACATAATTTTCACACAAAATTATCGCCCTCTAATGCGGTCCACCAGACTGACCGTGATTCCAGAAATTAATATAATACATCCAAACCACAGGATACTGATCAGTGGTTTTTCGCTCACTTCCACTGCCAGCACATCCTTTGGAGCATTTTCGGCCGGTGCCCCGCCATGAATGGCTAATACAATCTTTCCATCGTTAGCATCCAGTGATTCGATATGCAGCTGGTAATTGGTCTCCGGCACCGTTACATCATTCCCCTGCAGTTTCCCATTCTCCATCCACAGTGCCGGCTGCAGAGTAAATTCTTTGGAATTGCCATTCTGAGAAACCGCCACCGTTAAGTCAGCTTTCACTGCCATGGGGGACTGATCCATATGATCCCCAACCACGAAACGGTTAAAGGTGATCTTTAAATCATCCAGGATTTGGGTCTGATTCTTAGTCAGCTCCAGCTGTTTATTCTGGGAGGTTTCTCCAGGCTGGAAGGAAATGGGAGAGATATAAATGTCCTTTTTCAGACCGACCTTCACATGGGGAGAGAGCATGTAGCTCTTGGTGTATTCGCTGAAATAGAATTGGGGATCAGCCTGGTAACTGCCATCATCATTTTTGACAATCAACTTGGCCCGGTCTTTTCCATCTGCCCGTTCCTCGAAATTGACAAACTGCAGATCGTATCCAAATTGGCTGCCCTGGAATTCTCCGGCTGGCAGGATGATCTTTTCACTTGAACTGTACATGGAAGAGGTGATAATTCCGATGATCATAAGCCCCACTCCCACATGCGAAAGATAAGCACCGCTTTTGGAGGGCAATTTTCGTAAAAATTTCACTCCCACATAGCCATTGATGAAAACTGCAAAAACTGAAAGAAAAATAATAACAATGGAAACCGGTTTGCTGAGTCCGAATGCTATTCCCAGGACCGTCAACAACAATGCAAAGCTAATTCCCAGAAACAGGGTCTTTTTATCCCGCATTTCCGATACCTTCCAGATCAGCAGCGGAGCAAAGGCCATGCTGAGCAGCATGAAAACTGCTACCGGGATGCTGATAACATTATAGAATCCCATGGACACATTGGAAGGTTTACCGAAAAGGCCGGTATAGATAGGAGAAGAGGTAGCCACAAAGACCACCAGACCGGTGAAAAAGAGTGACATCATTCCCAGCAGGACAAAGGTTTCGCGGCTGAAGATCCCCTCGGCAAATTTGGGACTGTCGATCAATTTCAGGGAGAGAAAAAAGAAATATAAAAAAATTCCCGAGAATAACACCACGAAGGAGATCAGATAAAGATTGAGATCCGATTCGGCAAAGGAGTGCACCGAAAAATCGGCCAGGACTCCAGAGCGGGTGAGGAACGATCCCCACAGAACCGAGATAAATGCCAGACCGGCTAAAAATAAATTGGTTTTTACCAGACCTTTCTGGCGGATCTGGATCAGGAGTCCATGCAGCAATACCGCCATGAACAGCCAGGGTACCAGGGAAGCATTCTCCACCGGATCCCAGGCCCAGTAACCTCCCCAGCCCAAGGTAACGTATGACCAGTACCCTCCCATAATGATGCCGGTTCCTAAAAAGAGGGTAGAGAAAATCACCCATGGTCGGGCCTGCACCACCCAATCTGAGAATTTTTTCTTGACCATGGCATTCATGGCCATGGCAAATGCCACTACCGTGGAACTGTAACCGACAAACATTACCGGGGGATGGATGATCATCCAGGGATTCTGCAGCAGCGGATTCAGGCTGGCGCCGTCGGCCGGAGTAAAGCCCACCGGGGCATCGGCATGAACATGCCAGAGCATAGCGAAAGGACTTTTCTTCAGGAGGATGAGCAGCAGGAAAGACTGCACCAGCAGGACAAAGAACATCACCAGCGGTTCGCGGCGGGCAATGCTGCGTATCAAAACGATACTGTACAGCGTCCCGAAGACCAACCATAATAGGAAAGTCCCTTCCTGACCAGCCCAGAAGGTAGAAATCAGGTAATAGGCCGACAACTGCAGGGAAGTATAGCTATAGACATAATTAAGCTGAAAATTGTGGGCAAAGATGTTATAGTACAGCAGGATGGTGGCAAACACAATTCCAAAACTGCCCAGAGCAAAGCTGCGATTGGCCAGATGAAAATAGCGCTCATCCTGATCGCGGTAAAATAGCCAATAGGCAGCAGTGGCGACGGCGGTTGCTATAAAAGCAATAGAGAGGGCAAGGATTCCGCTGATCATACGTCCACTCCTTCGGCCTGATATTTAGATGGACATTTCACCAGCAGTTGCTCAGCTTCAAATAGACCCTGAGTGTAGCGGCCGATCACCACGATCTCTTCAGCCTGTTCCAGATTGGCCGGTTTCACCCCGTGATATACCACTTCGAATTGCTCACCCTTATCGTCCGTCATCTTGAAGCTGAAAATTTTCTTCTCCATATCAAAATTTTCACTACCCGCTACCCGCTGCCCTTTCACCTGCACCACTTTCTTGCTCTTCTTGGCCTCGGTGAGGGAAACATAGGGAGTAAGGGACTTGCTCAGGTTTATTGCCGCAAAGGCGATAAACACCAGAACAATGACTATCCCGACAATATATTTAGGTTTCATTTCATTCCTCCTTAATTAGGTGATGACCCAAACTGATTGTTCCTTCAACGTCCGGATTTGGAAAAATCTTCCTTAAATTCCAGTTTTTGTTTAATTTTTTTCAGCACTTTATCGAGGTGCATAAGATAGAAGAAAATCCCACCCCAGATCAGAAGACATACCGCTAAAACCACATATATATCAGACATAATAAAAATCCTTCTTTGAAATAGTTATTTGTCAAGATTATCCACTACTAATTTAGTGCGGGCAGTATCTATTTTCAGCCGCAGCATCCAGTAAAACAGCAAAGTAAAACCGAACAGTGAGCCGAGAAAGATCTGCAGCATCCGGCCGTCCATTTTAATTTTACCCTCCGGATTGATGAGCGGATCGGGATGGAGTGATTCATAAACCCGGGGGATAATGATCACTAAAAACGGAACGGTTATAAAAGCAATGATCGAATAGACTGCGGCCAGTTTGGCTTTTTGCTCATCGATATCCACTGCCGAACGCAGAGCAAAATAAGCTGCATAAATCAATAAAAGTATAAAGATAGAGGTTTCGCGCGGATCCCAGTTCCAGTAAGACTGCCAGATCTTTTTAGCCCAGATGGAACCAGTCACGGTCGCCAGCAAGGCAAAAATAAGACCGATCTGAGCAGAGGATGAAGCCCAGATATCATACTTTTTCTCAGGCCGCCGCAGATATTGCATACTGGCCAATGCCGAAATTAAAAAAGCCAGGGTTGCCAGCCAGGCTACCGGTACATGGAAAAATAAAATCCGGGCAGTTTCCCCCAATCCTTTGGCGGGAGGGGCATAGAGAAATGCTCCGAGGATAATCAACAGCATCCACAGTCCTAAAAAATATTTCCACCAGTTTCTATTTAAACCCATCTATTTTCTCCAAATAAACTCAAATAATAATAATGAAAGAGTAATAATCACAATGGAAAATGAAAATAAAATCTGCAGATCAGGCAGACATTCTGCCAGGGTTCCACCATCCAGCGCCAGGCGGGTACCATGGATGCCGGAAATCAAGAGCGGCAGAGAGATTGGAAAAGAAAGAACCGCGAACAGAGCTCCCTTGGCACTGGCCTGGGAAATAATGGCGGCAATCAGGGTAGCCACCGAAGCCAGACCAAAACTTCCCAACAGGATGATGAACAAAAAGACCCTGAAATTTCCTACACTCACTCCCAGCATGGCCAGATAGATCGGAAGAATGAATAATTCCAGGCTGAATAACAAAACCATGTTAAAAATCCATTTGCCCAGAAAAACGGCATTAGCTGAAGTAACCAGACGCAGGGTATCTGCAGTCTGCTGTTCCTCTTCGCGGACAAAGATGTGAGACAATCCGGACATGGCGGAAAAGAACAGGATTATCCACAGCAAGGGAGATAAAATTTCACTCTTCAACCGTAGCGGACCAATGGAAAAACTGATGGCGGTAAGAGTAGTAATGGCAAATAAAAAAATCGCATTCAGCGCATAGCGGGAGCGGAATTCAAGATGGAAGTCCTTCAAAAATATGATATAGGCATTACGCACCAAGAGCAATTTTAATCTCCCCAAATTTTACTTCGGCAGGTTCATTGGTTGCAAAAATCAGAATTCGGTCTTTTTTCTGTTCCTGCATAATTTCATACACCAGGGCGGCACCTGCTTCATCTAAATTCGCAGTGGGTTCATCCAGAATCAGAAATTCCGGTTGATGCAGAAGGGCGATGACATACTTCATGCGCTGCAGCATTCCGGAAGAAAATGTCCGGAGTTCATCCAGTTCCCTTCCCCGCAGGCCCATCCGCTCCATTAGCCGTTTCAGCTGACTGTTATCCACTGCCAGACCGCGAATGCGGGCAAAAAAGGAATAGTTCTCGAAAGCAGTCAAATAATTATACAACTGAAGGTAAGGACCAACTAATCCCATGCGGGCATAGATCTCTTGGTCGGAAATATTTTTCTGATCCCGGGTGAACCGGATCTGTCCTTTATAAGGCCGGTTAAGCTGACAGACAATCCTGACCAGAGTAGTTTTTCCGGAACCATTTGCCCCGGTCAGCACCAGGGAATGCCCGCTGGCAACCTCAAATGAGATATTCTCAAAAATCAGACGCTGATTGAATTTCTGTGATATATCTGATCCGGTTATTTGCCACATGGTTTTGCTTTTGTTTAAGATTTTAATAGAACAGGCCTGCCTGGCTGACGAGTCCGCAAAATTATCCTCAGGAGAACCCGGCAGACAGGGATGACGCTGAAATTTACGGATTTACGCTGATAGATTTTTTATGAATGTGCCTAATCTAAAAACTATCAGTTACTCGATGTTATTACGAGCACAGCGAAGTAATCTATTCCCCGGATAATATTCCTCAGCCCATCAATTGACTGATTCATAGCTATCTGTCCAACCATTGATGAGGATGTTGCAATGTAAAAATTAATTAACGGCCTAAATTTACAAAAACTTTCCAGTGGTACTAAAAAGTATCTAAAATATTATGTCCGATCATGAGTCTATCAATAAGTTACTTTTTACAAATTGGCAAAATCACCCAGACTTTAAAAAAATTCATGGTACGCTATTTTTCTCTTGAAATAATCTTTTTTTGAATTATATTTGTGTCATAGTTAAGAGGGAATCGAATTCAGCATCTTTGTTACCAGCCATATTTGTTTCAATAAAAAGTGAGGATCAGGCAACAACTATTTGTTACCACGCTCAATTGATGTTAGTGTAAATTAATTTTTGGAGAATATTATGCGTGGTAATCCTATCCGTGAATTTGTCCCTGACCATTTGTATTTTAGCCTGAAGTCCATGGGATTCCTGGACGAACGTACCATCCGGGATTATTATTTGAAGAAAAAGTTCGAAAATTTACGTGCCCAATATTCACCGCGGCAAATTTTCGGGATCCTGCAGAAAGAATTTCCCTACATCTGTGAAGACACCATCCGGAAGATCATTTATACCCGCCGCAATACTAGGGAAGAAGATGAATTTAATTTTTCCAAAGAATCCGAAGAGAAATGGAAGGTGTTTGCCGGGTTATAGATCTGGTTATTCCCAATCGAGAAACTGCAGAATTTCTCCGGCGGCCCGCTCTGCCGCTCCGGCCGGTCCCAGAATTGCAGGAATTTTTTGCAGTTCAGCCGCCACCTGCCGGTAATATTCCGGATCATCCAGGTATTTTTTTAGCTCTTCTGAGATTCGCTCCGGGGTTACTTTATATTGAATCAATTCCGGAACTACCGTTTTCTGCAATACAATATTCGCCAGGGCAATATTTTTAATGGTCACCAAAAAGCGGCCAATCCAGTAAGTTAGTGATGCCACCTTATAGAGCACGATCATGGGAGTTCCCAGATAGCCGGTCTCCAAGGTGGCGGTACCACTGGCTACCAATGCCACCCGGGTATACTTCAGCAAGTGATGGGTATCATGGTCAACAATTTTAATAAATGGATATTCCTGCAGGTAGTATTGGAGCAGATCCAACGGAAGGGTGACACTTTTACCAACCACCCATTCGTACTTTCTGGAGGATTCAAAATTTTTGGCTGCCCGGGCCATTACCGGCAGCAGTTGCTGTACTTCATGCATCCGGGAACCCGGCAACAGAGCGATGATCGGTTTCGCAGGATCCAGATGGTGTCGGGTGCGAAAAGAATTTTCTGAAGTTTCTATCCGGATCTCATCTGCCAGGGGGTGGCCCACAAATTTGGCAGTGATCCCGTGGCGGGCGTAAAACTCTTCTTCAAATTTGAAAATGACCAGCGGCAGATCCACTAACCGCCTGATCTTTTCTATGCGATTCTTTCCCCAGGCCCACAGCTGCGGACAGATATAATAGATTACAGGAATATTATTTTTTTTGACCATCCTGGCCAGCCGGAGATTGAATCCGGGATAATCCACTAAAATAACCGCAGCTGGTTTTTCGGTTTCACACCATTCACGCAATCGTTTGAATACTGACTGGATAAAAGGCAAATGCCGGATGATCTCGGCAAAGCCCAGGAAGGCCATCTGCCGGATATGGAAAAACAGCAATACCCCGCGCCCAGCCATGGCATCTCCCCCGATACCAAAAAAATTCAATTCCGGAGCCTGTTTCTTTAATTCATGAACCAGGTCGGCGGCATGGCGGTCACCGGAAGGCTCACCGGCAATAATCAGGATTTTGTTGTTTTTCATCTGAAATGATCCGTACTGAAAACAGATTAGATCCAGTGAAATTGAATTTAATTCCAAGAATAACTTACTTAAGGCACAATATTGATTGAACTGAATTCTTCTTCAGTAATCCCTTGCCCCGGGTTTAAACCCGGGGCAAAATAAAAAAAATGATTCCACTGACTTTACTTACAAAAATGAGAATTTTATAAATTATGACTATTAAGATATTCAAAAAAAATAGCGAGTAACTTCCGCTTACCCGCTATGAATTGGTACATACTAATCATGGATCATCAGAATTAGGATGAGAAGACCGGTTTATCCTTTCAAAATTTCATTTTCTTTGGCGTGAAAAAGTTCATCCACCTTTTTCACATATTCATCGGTCATTTTCTGAATTTTATCTAACGTTTTGTGACTCTCATCTTCAGAAATTTCGTGATTTTTCTCTACTGCCTTTACATGTTCATTAGCATCCCGTCGCACATTTCGCATGGCCACTCTGGTCTCTTCACACAATTTCCGGATGACTTTCAGGAGATCCTGCCGGCGTTCTTCGCTCAACTCCGGGATGGGCACCCGTACCACATTACCGTCATTGGTCGGATTTAGTCCCAGATCTGAGGTCAGGATGGCTTTTTCGATTTCCCCGATCATTCCCTTATCCCAGGGCTGAACCACCAGCATCCGGGCTTCCGGGGCTGAAACGGTGGAAACCTGGTTTAATGGCATCGGCGATCCGTAATATTGAACCTTTACCACATCTAGCAAAGCAGGGCTGGCACGTCCGGTGCGGATGCGGGTTAATTCATGGTGGAGATGTTCCAGCGATTTCTTCATGCGGGATTCGGCATCCCGGTAAATATCGTTGACCGTCATATTCTTATGCCCTCACTTTGGTTCCAATAGGTTCACCCAGAATTACCTTTTTCAGATTTCCAGCATGACCCATATTAAAAACAATAATGGGAAGCTGATTGTCCATGGAGAGAGTAATGGCCGTAGGATCCATTACCCGCAGTCCATCCTGGACAACCTGCATATAGTTCAGTTCGGAAAAAAATTTGGCGTCCGGAAATTTTTCCGGGTCAGCTGAATAAACCCCATCTACCCGGGTTCCTTTCAGGATTACTTCGGCTTCGATTTCAATGGCACGTAAAACCGCGGCGGTATCGGTGGTAAAATAGGGATTGCCGGTGCCGGCAGCGAAGATCACGATCCGCCCTTTTTCCAGATGACGGATGGCCCGGCGGCGAATGAAAGGTTCGGCTACTTGCTCCATCGGGATGGCGGTCTGTACCCGGGTGTACATCCCCATATTCTCCAGGGCATTCTGCATGGCCATGGCATTGATCACGGTGG
>Ga0154654_1018_pt3 | contig 10600 bp, 9 predicted proteins | sample Rifle2008BG13ft_FD_116083 | JGI IMG/M metagenome (GOLD analysis project Ga0154654, IMG submission 116083) | Caldithrix sp. RBG_13_44_9 | reverse complement strand
TGATGTTACCGGTGGCGGTGCTGAACAACGGGATTAATCCGATCAGGTTACAGCTGAGGATGAAGAAAAACATGGTGCTTAACAGCGGGGTAATTCTTTTTCCATCTTTGGGACCCACATTAGGTACTGCAATCTCATCACGGATAAACAAAACCACCGATTCCAGAATGGCCGCAAATCCGGTGGGAACCAGCCGCGGTTTACGGAAAAGGAGTCCAAAGGTCAGAATTAATATCAGGGAGACGATCCACATCATCAGGACATGCAAAGTGATGGAAAAATCCAGTTCTAAGCCCAGGAAATGCAGCGGCGGAAAGGTGGGCAGGTGAATATGATAGCCAAGCACATTCCATTCATGGGAATCCTGCAAATGGTGAATGATATAATCACCTAATTCCGGCTGTTCATGCTTTTCCAGTTGTCCGGCTACCGCCAGTGTATCAGTCATCGGTTACTGCTCCTGGTAACAGAATGCTTGTGAATCAACCATATCTCCAAAAATAAAAAACCAAAATAGGAAATCAGTAAAGAGCCTGCAAGGATCAGAGAGTTTAACTGCAAATTTGTAATCAGAAACCACAGCAAAACAAAGATCAGGATAAAGCGCAGGATCATTCCGCTAAAAAAAGCCCCATAAAAATCCCGGTCCGTTTTACCAGCACCCCAGGCCAGAATTGCCGCACCAATCAGGAAATTGAACCAGGCGAGAAGTAATCCCACCCAGGCTGCAATAACTCCCTGATTTAACCAACCCGCCAATGTTAAAAAGGTTAAAAATATCGCAAAAACAGCGAATAAATAAAAACTGTTTTTAAAAAAAATGGTAAACTTCATCTAGATTTTGAAAATGAAAAATGGAGAAATGAATACTACAATTAATGATAAAATTTTAATCCTTTGGAATTACTTTTAATCTTTCTTTTCCTCATTTTGGATTATCTTAATAAAATGATAGAATCCGGTAAAAATTCCTAAAAAAGCTCCCAGTACGGTCAACCATGGATGGGTTGCCCAACGCTTATCCAGAGTGAAACCCAACCAGGTAAAAAATAGCACCGATCCTGCCAAAACAAATCCGATATTCAGATAAGGTGCAACTCTACGGTAGGCCGTCGGCAAGCTGTCAGATTTGTGATTTTCTCCATTTTCCGGACAGGAGTTATTTAGGAGTTTCCGTTGAATCCTGGGCACCGCGGGATTCTCCCTTTGGCTGGAATTCAACCGGATGCGGTACAGTTTTTCCACTCTTGACAGCACCCATATCCGATTTACCCTGGAAAACTGCTCCTTCATCGATTACCAATTTCTTGGCTTTCAAATTTCCAATCAGGACCGAATTGGTTTCCAGCACCAATTTCTCTTCCACCCGGATATCGCCTTCAATTTTGCCACCGACCACCGCCATCCGGGCCTGGATTTCTCCGGAGACCTCTCCCTTCCCACCAATGGTGAGAGTTTCCCCGGTTTTTACCGCACCCTTCACCCGTCCATCTATTCGCAGACTTCCTTTGGTTTCAACAGTTCCTTCAACGAAAGTTCCCACACCGATGAGATTGAGCTCATTCGTCATTTTGTTATTGTTCTCTTCGCCCTTAGATTTTAATGACATTTTCTTCTCCTTATGTCTTTATCTCATTTATATAAATCCATTATCAGATACCTGGGATCTACCGGTATTCCATCTTTCCAGATTTCAAAATGCAAATGAGGTCCAAAAGATTTCAAGCCGGAATTTCCCAGATAGCCGATAACCTCCCCCTGTTCAATTACCTGATTCTCCAGTACAATATTTCTCAGATTATGTTTATAGTAGGTATAATAACCGGTTTGGTGACCAATCACTATGGTATGACCACCATCCACTGTCCAGCCAGAAAAGAGAATTGTCCCTCCCCCGGCAGCCACAATCGGAGTACCCTCCGGGGCAACGATATCAATTCCATTATGAATATTCTGATTAAATTCCTGACTGACAAATCCAGTCACTGGCGCTTTAACAGGAATAAAAGTGAAAACCGAGAACAGAGACTGGTTTAAGGAAATCTCTCTCGCAGAAGAAGCTTCATCCTCACTTCCTTCCTGCAGACTGACATAACCCATCAGGCTATTGCGCACTTTTCGACCGTAATTTTTCAGATTATCCAGTTCGGCATTCAATTCATTCAGTTTCTGCAGTTGCTGGGTCAATTGCTCATTTTGATCCCGCAAGCTGATATTCTCATACGCCTGCTGCAAGAGTTTACCATAGGTAAAGGTTCCCACCACCACTGCTACCAGTAAAAATATCAGCAACAGAAGTCCAGCAGTTAATATGGAAAACCGTATTCTAAAAGTTTTAGGGGAAGCTTCATCGTCCGGAATAAGGACGATATTGAGAAACTTCCGTTTATATTTTTTATGTGCCACAACCAACCTGCATCAATTTATGTTTTAATTTCATCGAATAACTCTAATAATCGATCTAAATCTTCCCGGGAATAGAAAAATATTTCAATTGCTCCGCCGTCCTTCTTGGTGCGGACTTTTACCTGAGTTCCAAATTTTTCCCGTAGGACACTCTCGGTGCGGCTAACAAAAGGCGATTTTTTCCGGGTATGCTTCTGCAGGGCGGCCTGAGGCGAGGTATTTCTGAGTTTTTTTACCTCGTCTTCCACCCGTCGGACTGAATACCCCTGTTTGATACATTTTCGCCACACTTCCAGCTGTCTGGAGATATCTGTTAAACCCAGCAAGGCACGGGCATGACCTTCGCGGATTTCCCCTTTTCTTATACTGTCCTGGATCGGCTCAGGCAATTTCAGCAGCCGAATAACATTGGCTACGGTAGTCCGGTCTTTTCCGATTTTTTCCGCTACTTCTTCCTGAGTGAGCGGTATTTCATCTATCAACCGCTGATAACCTTTAGCCAGATCGATGGGATTAAGGTGTTCGCGCTGGACATTTTCAATCAGCGCCATTTCCAGCATTTCTTCATCGGTAGTAACATTGATGACATAAGAGGGAATCCACTTCAGACCTACCGCAATCGCTGCTTTGAGCCGCCGTTCACCGGCAATCAACTGGTAACGTCCATCCTGACTGGGCCGGATGGCAATCGGTTGAATAATTCCCTTTTCCTGCACTGATTTCTTTAATTCCTCAAAAGCTTCACTATCCATTTCCATCCTAGGCTGGAAAGGATTAGGATCAATTAAGGCAACATCCACTTCATGCAGGGCTTTCTTCATTCGGGGAGTAATCTGATCCACCGGAGTTGAAATCAGTGCCTCTAAGCCCTTCCCCAGTCTAATTTTAGTTTTCATCCGTCAGCAGCTCCTCGGCAAGTTTCATATAATTGGTTGCCCCAGATGAGGTGGCATCATACATCAAAATGGGAAGACCAAAACTGGGGGCTTCGCTCAAACGTACATTTCGGGCGATCACCGTTTCATAGACTTTATCCTGGAAAAATTTTCTCACCTCGTTTGCCACCTGATTGCAGAGATTCAACCGGTTATCATACATGGTCAGCAGGACCCCGGTGATCATCAGGTTCTCATTCAGATGTTTCTGTACCAATTTTACAGTATTCAACAGCTGACTAAGTCCTTCCAGTGCGTAATATTCACACTGAATGGGTATGATTACACCATCTGCAGCAGTAAGCGCATTTAAAGTAAGAATACCCAGGGAAGGCGGGCAATCAATGATCATATAATCAAAATGATTTTTAATCGACTTAATGGCTTCCCGCAATAATTGTTCCCGGGCAATCACCTGAACCAATTCAACTTCCGCCCCCACCAGGTTGATATGTGAAGGAAGCAATTCCAGATTCGGTACTTTGGTTGAAATGACTGCTGAGTCAACCGACTCACGGTTGATGATAATGTCATAAATACTGCTGTCCAGGGAACGGGAGTCGATTCCTAATCCAGAGGTAGCATTGGCCTGCGGATCAATATCAATTAATAAGGTTTTTTTTTCCGCTATCGCCAGGCAGGAAGCGAGATTAACAGCAGTTGTAGTTTTACCTACCCCGCCTTTTTGATTTGCAATTGCTATAGTTTTTGCCATGTGGATATTATGAATTTTTAAAGCTGTGAAATTTAAAGGACATCGGAAATAAAATCAAGATTTATTCCAAACGCCTGCAACACCCGGATCAAGGACAGCAAGATTTATCAGACAACAAATCACGATCGGTGCTGTTTTAAATCAAACAGATCAATTTGTTTGAATGGTGCTCCTATCAAATCCTGTTCCCCCGCAGAGTAAATGGACTGATGTATTTCCCAAATCTTTTTAGAGCCGATTGCAGCCGGGTACGCTGAGCATCGAGTTCATGGAACACATCTGAGGGAACATCCAGTAAATTGCGGTAAATTTCGCTGATGCGCTCAATTTTACTCAGATTCTCCTGAACACGAATGGTAAACATCTGCAGGTAATTTTGCTCGGTGAAAGTTTTATTCAGGATACTCTTGAACAGGGGTTTTAAATCTTCATACAGCGGAATCCGGCCAGTGGGTGTTTGTATGGCATCTACCTCGCGATTTACTCGCAGTTCCATCCATTTATACCAGATCTTTTTATCGTTCTTCTCATTCAGGAATTTTCCATGATGGTCCAGCAGAAAATAATTAACCGAAAAAATTTTAGGAGCTGCCGGCAGGTTCCGGCCAAAATCCAGATTATTCAGAACATATTTTCCAACCGGTATGGAAAGGAAATCCAGGTTGGACATTGGATTAAATTCCCGCACTCCGGCTTTCCCGAGAGTAGCTGCGGTGGTTTCAGATTCCAGGGCTGCACCTTTAATTATAATTCCATGGCTCCAGTTAAAAGCCTCTTCAACCGGTATCGAGGTATCGGCATCTCTCCCACCATATACTATTCCCCCAATTTTTACCCCGTGGGGATCGTTGACTGCCGGATCGAGATTACGCATGGCCTCCAAAGAAATAGTAAAACGGCCATTGGGATGGGAAGGCGGAATTTCTTTTCCGGTTGAATCGGTCTTCCCGGGATACCACTCTCCAGAGTGATTATAACCTTTGGAGGGTATCTCCCCATCTTTTCCCATCCAGAAAGCCTGCTTATCGGGAGTGACGAGTATATTGGAATAGATCAGTTCATTGGGAGAATGCAGCGCATTCCACTGGATGGGATCATCTTTGGAATTAATCCCCATGATAATACCAAAAATACCTCTCTCAACATTTACCGCCCTTACTTCATCTTTTACTTTACGCAAATAGGCGATGTCATCACCGACAATGTTTTCTCCTTCCAGCATGGCAGTGGAGGTTTTCCCGCACAGTGAAGGAAAGGCACCAGTAAAATAAGTAAGACGGTTTTGGGGTCCCCGGATTCCCATGACCAGCATATGTTCAGTGAGCCAGCCTTCCTGAGAACCACGGTTGATGGCCAGGCGCATGGCCAGTTTTTTGAGGCCAATAGTATTTCCGCCGTACTGGGTATTGGTGCAATAGACGGTATCCTCTTCCAGATCAATGTAAACCCGGCGCTGATCCAGATTTTTACAGGATTTTCTCTCATCCAGCTCTCCCTGTGAATGAATAAATTTAAAAAACCGGGCACCTGAACCCTGCCGGATGAATTCCTGATATCCCTTTCGATATAATAAATCTTCGCTGTGAGCCACATAAGCTGAATCTGTCAATTGAACTGCCGGAATAGAGAAATGGGAATTGGTCGGGCCGAGGCAGAAAAAACGGATCAGCAGTTCTTTCCCCTTCATGATGTTCGGCAAGATCTGAAAAATATCATTTAAACCAGTTTCACGATCCAGGGTGGTAATTACCCGGTCGAGCCTTTTACCTTTCGGCAACAGAATAGCAGTATTTTTTTTATCCCGCGCCTGGTCAAAATAGTTATCATAATGCACGGTCTGCCCGGGAATGGCCAGCTCTTGCTCTTCCCCATCCCGCAACGCTTTTTCCCGGATATATTGAATATCTGCTGATTCATCAGTACAGACAAAAACTTTCTCAGGATTCAGGATTTCAATAAATTTGACCAGAAACTCATTCAGTGAGGGATTTCCAATTCCCTGAATTTTTTTGAAATTATCTTCTCCCAGTCTCTCTTTTAAAGACTGCTCATGCGAATGAGGCATTTTATCTCTCCTTCATTCCTTCAAGAGTGCGGCTCACCATGTGCCGGATGTCGCGCAATTTATAAAAAATTAAATTTAAGAAGTGCATTATAAAATTAAACTTTTACTAAAAGCAAGACGAAAAAACTATTATTAAAATTAATTAAATAGAAACTGGATAATGAATACAACCTGGCCCTGATGTGAAATCCCAAATGATAAATTATGTTGTGAGGTATTAAGGAAAATTAAGTATCATCAGCAGATTTTAATAATGCGATGGTCGCTCCCCAGGAACCGGCACTGCCTTCTTCCTGCCAGTAATCAAGTACCTGTTGATTTTTATCGAGTAATGAATGAACTATCCTTCGCAGCGTTCCGGTTCCTTTACCATGGATAATCCGAATCTGCAAAATACCTTTGCCCTGACAGGCTGAGATATATTCCGGGATCAGATCCTTTACTTCCCGCGGATGGAATGTATGCAGATCCAGCACCCCATCGATGGGATAAATGATTTCTTTTTGGCTATTGCTCAGAAGTCAGTCCCTTCCCTATTTCAATGCAGGTTATCAGATTCATCCGACTGAAAAAGATAAAATCCCCGGATGGAAAAGCATCAATCACCCGGGAGGTACTTCAAAAAAAAATCAGACTGAGTCTATTTCAGCAGGAGCGCTTTATGGATCAAACGGACCTCCCCGGCTGTCAGGATTACATAGTACATTCCGGAGCCCAGTTGCCCTGCATCCCATCTAACCTGGTGCTTACCGGCAGGTGAGATACCGCTAAAGATCAGCTGAATCTTTTCACCCAGGGAGTTATATACCGAGATCTGAATTTCGGCCGCTCGGGGAATTTCATAGCTGATGGTGGTTACCGGATTGAATGGATTAGGATAATTGCCATACAGGATAAATTTTTCAGCTACCGCAGTTGCTGAAGGATGATAACCGGTCACGGGGGAGGCGGCTACATAGGCATCGATAATACCCCAGCCATATCCATTATTGGGATTGCTATTAAAACTGGCAGTGCTGCGCAGCGCCTCCAGAACCTGCATATTGGTAAAGGCCGGATTGACCTGCCAGACCAGGGCTGCCGCACCTGCTGCCAGCGGACAGGAAAGGGAGGTGCCGCTGACATTCCAGTATTGAGCAGTATCACCGGGACTGGCACACAGGGTACCCGATCCCTGTGCCATCACATCCGGTTTGATCCGGCCATCGGCAGTAGGTCCCATGGAACTGAAAGAGGAGCGGATACCGGATTCTGTGACTGATCCTACTGCCATTACACTGTCCCCGTCAGCTGGTGCAATTAGAGAATTCTGCGGGGGAGATGCCGTTCCTTCATTACCGGCGGAATTAACCACCAGGATCCCGCGGCTGGCGGCAATATCAGCACCAATGGTGACTATGGTGGTATTTCCATCCATATTCTGCCAGGTGTAATTGGTGTCGCCATTGGTAAAACCATTGAGATATCCCAGTGAACTGCTGATGATATCTGCGCCCAGGCTATCCGCCCATTCCGCGCCGGCAATCCAGGCATCTTCTTCAATATGCCGTTCCCAATCGGTATTCTCTGTTTTGGCCAGGATAAAATCCGCTCCATAGGCAGGTCCAATCAGAAATCCCTCTTTAAAACCGCCCAGAGCACTCAAAGTATATGTGCCATGATTACCGCTGCCCATCTGCCCGGGCTCATCCCACACGATGCTGTCCCCATTAACAAAATCCCAGGCAGCCAGAATATTTAAATGGCGCAGAGCCTGATGTTCCAGATTATTAAAACCGGCATCCAGCATTGCAACCAGCACACCACTCCCATCATAACCTAAATTATGCAAAGGAATTACATTGATCTGGTTATTCTGGGAGAAGGACAATCCATAATTCAACTGCTCAGTATTGCTGATCGATGATGCAGGATCCATGGCATTGTGGCTATCGGTGATCAATAGGGGTGCAGTGGTAATAAAAACCGTATCGATCTTTCTGATAAAGGGCAATTTTATCAATTGTTCAATACCAGCGGAAGTTACTTCTGCCGAAAGGGCATTCATCCAGCGGGATTTCTGCCGGATTCTCAGCACCAGGTTTTTAACCACGGTCAAGTAATCTTGATGAAGGGGCAGATCATACCCATCCACCAGGCGTTGATTGGCAAATGGCTGCCGCGATCTCCTGGCCAGGGCTTTGGGAAGCAAAGCCTGTTCAGTCTCTGACAACCTCTGCTCGGTGTTCGGACCCTTATCTGAAAAATAGATCCATACCGCATGAATAGTTCCTTCAGAAGCCCCGGCAAGCCTGTGCTGCAGGCGGGGAGTCATCTTCCCGGACTCCTGCGGAAAACCATTGGCAATAATCAGGCCCAATATGATTATTGTCAGGAAATTTATTTTCTCAAATTTCATAAATTCTCCTTAAATAAATCATGTGCGAAACCACGCATCCGGAAATAAATAATATATCATAATCGCTTTTCAAAGAAAATTCTTAATCAAAACGAACTGATACTACTTTACTGACCCCTGGTTCCTCCATGGTAATACCATACATGGCCTGGGCAGCTTGCATGGTCATTTTGTTATGGGTGACCAGAATGAACTGAGTATTTTGGGAAAATTCCTTCAGGGCATGGGTGTAGCGCGAAATATTCACATCGTCCAGAGGAGCATCCACTTCATCCAGGATACAGAATGGGCTTGGCTTGTATAGATAGATCGCAAAAAGCAGAGAGATCGCCGTCAGGGTCTTCTCACCGGCAGACAACAGATTAAGAGTGGTTAAACGCTTCCCTTTGATATGAACTGATATGTCAATATTTGACTCTAAGGGATCAGTGTTTTCAACGAGCCGCAGTTCGGCCTGCCCGCCCTCGAAGAATTTTCCGAATACTCCTTTAAAATTTTCGTTTATTTTTTCAAAGGTATCCAAAAACAATTGCCTGGCAGTTTTATTCAGCTTGGTGATGGTCTCCATTAATTCCGATTTGGCCTTCAGCAGATCCTCCTGCTGGGTCTTTAAAAAATCCAGACGCTCCTTTTCTTTATCAAATTCCTTAACCGCCAGTGGATTTACTTCCCCCAGTGCTTCAATGCTCTGACGGAGTTCTTGGATCTCTTCCTGCACCTGCAATACCATCTGATTCTCCGGAATCGGATTTTCCTGTATCAATCGTTCAAGGTCATCACCATACTGTTCACGGTATTGTTCTTGCTGGGTATTCAGCTTGATCTCAAACTCCTGAATCTTCAGCTCCAGTTCTTTTAATCTTTCCAGCGACTGGTTCCAGCGGCGGTGAAGCTTTTTTATCTCCTCTTCCCGCGACAGAATCAATGACTTCAGGGCCTGATAATTATTTTCAACCTCCAGTTTTTCCTTTTCGATTGCATCACGCTGCTGATAGCGGTAGTCCAGATCCGTTCGAAAAGTATTGTTTTCCGCCTGAATATTTTCGATCATTTTGAGAAAATTAGCAATTTCCTGCTGGGCTTCATTAGTTCTCTCTATAATCTCCTGTTCCGATTGCTGAAGAAATTCCATTTTTTGCTTCAGCTCTTTCAGCTGGCTCTGTTTATTCAAATAATTGAGCTGAATATGCTGGGTTCGCTGAAAAATCTGACTGAACCGCTGTCCAGTCTTTTCCAGTTCCTGTGACATCCTGGTTTCTTCGGTTTGCAGGTCCTGTTGCCTGGTATCGGCAGACAGAACTACCGGTTGCAAGACCTGCTCTTTTCCGGTCAGTTCCTCAATCCGGGAAGTAACTTGTTGAATTTCAGCAGTTATTTCGGTCTGTCTTTCGGACAGCCGCTCGCTTTCATATTTCTGTTGATGATAATGCTGTTCCAGCGAAGCATAACTTTTTTGGTATTCCTGATGCAAATGTTCGAATTTCTGCAACTGGTCTCTTTTCTTTTGCAGCCTTTCCCGCTGCTGGCTGATCTTATCCTCATGTTGCTGTAAAGTGGTCCGCAACTGGGTGGTCTTTTCGCTGACTTGTTCAAACTCCGCCCGGTGGCCAGTCAGGTTGAGTTGCAATTGCGAAGTTCCGCTGGTAATTTCACCCCATCCACCCACCATATCCCCGCTGCGGGTTATATATTGATACTCCGGCCACTGCCGTTGAAATTTGAGAGCAGTATCAAGATCGGAAACGACCATTACCCGGTTGAACAATACCCGGAATAATTTTTCATACTGACCATCATACCGCACCACATCTTTAAGAAATACCGCTTCGCCATTTACCGCCGGAAACTTTACTGGATTCTGCTCCGCTGGAGCCAACAGCGGCAAAGGCAGAATGGTCAAGCGACCTTTATTTTGCTGATGAATTTCTCGAAAAATTTCCCTGGCAGTTTCTACCTCTTCCACCACCAGGTAATTGCCAACTGATTCCAGATAATTCTCCAGAGCCAGCCGGTATTGACCGCTGGTATCCACCATGCTGGCTAAGGTATCGACAATCCCGCGGTAATTCCCCCGTTTTGAC
>Ga0154654_1097_pt1 | contig 10796 bp, 10 predicted proteins | sample Rifle2008BG13ft_FD_116083 | JGI IMG/M metagenome (GOLD analysis project Ga0154654, IMG submission 116083) | Caldithrix sp. RBG_13_44_9 | reverse complement strand
CTCCTCCGCCTAACATTGGTGGAAATTCCGGATTCAGAAATTCCGCTGATACCGGGACGATTCCCCCATGGACGTCATTGGTAAAGAAGATATTCAATTCAAAAGAATCCAGTTGATCGGCAAATAAAAAGGAAAAAGGAAAAAGGAAAAAGGCTAATAGAAATATTTTAATACCATTATTCATATATCTGGCTCTCATGTTTTCTTGATTTTTGAAGGAATATATTCGTTATTGGCAAATCAATCAAGAGCAATTTAAGACAAAACGAGGCCAGGTTGATAAAATAGTTTTGAGGGATCACTGATGATATTTTTAATAGGTTTCTCCAAAATTTTATGAGAACTGAAAAAATCACACACCGCTTTAATTTCTATCAGGCTCATTTTCTGAAAATTTAATTGAGGTTATAACATAAAAAAACCCGAGATTTTTCCAATCCCGGGTTTATAGTATCAAGAATTTTCAGGAAATTATCCCAGAAAGGCCCTCAAGGCCCGGCTACGGGAGGTATGCCGTAAACGGCGAATCGCTTTCTCTTTGATCTGTCTCACCCGTTCTCGGGTCAGGTTAAAGCGTTCACCAATCTCCTCCAGCGTCAGGGGATGTTCCTGTCCCAGACCAAAATACAATCGTACCACTTCAGCTTCTCTTTTGGTCAAGGTAGCCAATGCCCGGTCTATTTCCACCCGCAGCGACTCATCCATCAGATCATCATCCGGCGGCGGCAGGTGATCGTTCTGGATCACATCCAGCAGACGGTTATCCTCGCTGTTGCTGAACGGGGCATCCATGCTCAGGTGCCGGCCGGAGATCTTCAGGGTATCAGCCACCTCAAAATCGGTCATCTCCAGCTGTTCGGCAATTTCGCTGGGACTGGGTTCACGTTCATACTCCTGTTCCAGTGAAGAATAGGCTTTGCCAATCTTATTCAGCGCTCCCACCCGGTTCAGGGGCAGACGCACCACCCGGGATTGCTCGGCCAGTGCCTGCAGAATGCTCTGGCGAATCCACCACACCGCGTAGGAGATGAATTTAAAACCGCGGGTTTCATCGAAGCGTTTGGCAGCTTTAATCAGTCCCAGATTCCCTTCATTAATTAAATCGCCCAGGGACAGGCCCTGATTCTGGTACTGTTTGGCCACGCTCACCACGAATCTCAAATTGGCTTTGGTTAATTTTTCCAGGCAAAGCTGATCACCCTCCTTGATTCGGCGGGCTAAATCAATCTCTTCCTGGGGAGAGAGTAAAGGAACCTCCCCGATTTCCTGCAAATACTTGTCCAGTGATTGACTGGCTCGACTAATAGAACCTCTCGCCATTAGCTGACAACTACCTCCTTTTATGGGTTAAGGTTTTTGTTACTCCGTTTTTAATTCTAACCAGCCCGCGTCATTGATTACGAGGGGCTGAGGGTTAAGTTCCCGGGAAATTTCCTGCAAATAATTAAAAAACTTACCACGGCTTTCCCCGGCCAGCAGGCGCGGCTGAAATTCGACCTCCCGGTTGTACACCAGCAGCGGATAGATCCGGCATTTCTCAATTCCCATCACTCCCGAATGAAACTCCAGCAGCATACTTTCTTTTACACTTTCACTATATGAACCAAAAATAAAATTCCCCAGGCTGTAGGCGATCACCTTCCCCTTGTATAATTCCACTCCTTGGATAACATGCGGATGATGCCCTAAAATCACATCGGCGCCGGCATCGATCACCTGATGGGCCAGCTCAATTTGATATTCTTTGGGCATGGTCAGCAATTCTCCGCCCCAGTGAAATGAAACTATCAGCAGGTTGCTGTCACTCTTGAACTTTTTAAGATCCCTGAATACAAAAGAATGCGATGGGAAACAAGTACCGCCGCTCGTATCAGTAGCCCAGAACTCTTCCGGGAAGGTGAGACTGTAACAGGCAAAGCTGATATTTTTCCCGTTCATTGTCAGCCTGGCCGGTTTCCGTGCCTCCCGTAAATTTGTCCCTGCGCCGGAATAGTGAATATTGTTTTTACCCAGCAATTCCATTGTTGTCAGAAGTGGCTCCGCTCCATAATCCATCATATGGTTATTTGCCAGACTGACCATATTGAGCCTTCCAGCTGTCAATATCTGAACCAGGTCAGGTGATACCCGGAAAGTATAGGTTTTCTCAAAGGCGGTTCCGGAAGTACCAAAGGGAGCTTCCAAATTGCAGAAAAAAATATCCGCTCGATTCACGATAGAATCTAATTGCATAAAAGGATAATTCCATCCTCTGGCTCGCGCTACCTCATCAATCCAGGAGCCCAGCATCACATCTCCGGCGGCAAGAATTCTTACCTGTCCCAGCGAATCAGCCTTTAGTGCCATTGATTGAGATGGGCCAAATAACAATAATCCGATCAAAGAAAATTTTATTAAAACTGAAGATAATTGCATATTAAAACTGTCAGCCTCTTCATCTTAAATGGAACGCGGATAACGCTGATTTAACGGATTCACACTAATTATTTTTATAGAGCTCTGAAAAGAATATCCGTGACCATTCGTCTCATCCGTTTTCTATTTCAAAGTATCCGTATCGTATTTTATTCTGCTCTAATCAGCTTATCCGCGAGTATCCGTCAAATCAGCGTTATCCGCGTTCCATTAAAAAAAGATTAAGAATCAAAATCAACCCCATCCTCCTCCCGAATGCGGCCCAGTTCTTTCTCCTTCTTTCGCAGCTGCTCCTTTAATTCATCAATCACCTTTTTGAGTTCCGAAATTTTTCCCTCTTCCACTAAAACACCGGGCTGCTCCGATAAATTCTGATATACAAATTTCCCCAGTTCGGTATAGCCTTCGTCCAGACGATGCTCGAGCTGGAGGATTTCCAGTTTAATTCTTCCCACACTGGTTAATTCTTCGGTTTTATCGATCGCCTCGTTCAGGGTATCAATGACGCTTTTCTTGATTTTGTCCCACAAAACGGTCATTTAGTTTTCACCAGCCCTTTTCTTATATCGTAAAAATTCAGGAATGCTTTACCCGTTTATTTATTCTTTATTCTGTCAGCAGTTTCCAGAAACTACGGCCAGCCAGCCCGCACGAATCAAAGCCAAAAACCTCAGCCACCGTGCGGCCCAGATCAGCAAAACTATTCCGGATTCCCAGATTGATTCCTTTTCTAATTGACGGTCCATAAAACAGCAGCGGAACATACTCCCTTGAATGGTCGGTGCTGGGAGTTGTAGGATCATTTCCATGATCAGCAGTAATCACCAGAAGATCACCTGGCTTTAACAAATCTAAAACCTCGAGTAACCGTTGATCAAAATTTTGCAATTCCCGGTAAAAACCTGCAGGATTATTTCGATGTCCCCATAACATGTCAAAGTCGACAAAGTTAATTAAAATCAATCCTTTTTCCAACACTTTTATTTGTTCAATCAGAGCATTCATCCCTTCGTCATTGCTCTTGCTATGTATCTTCCGATCCAATCCCACGCCAGCGTACAGATCATCAATTTTTCCAATGCCAACCGTCGGAACTGAATTTTCCTGGAAACAATTCTGCAGTAACTTATGGGAAGGTATCAGAGAAAAATCACGCCGGGAACGAGTGCGGACAAAATTTTCAGGCGAATCTCCCACAAACGGCCGGGCAATCACCCGCGACACTGCATGTTTTCCACTCAGGATTTTCCGGGCGATCTCACATACCCGGTATAATTCATCCAGAGGAATGATTTCCTCATGAGCTGCGATCTGGAAAACACTGTCTGCCGAAGTATAGACGATGGGATAGCCGGTCCTGATATGTTCAACTCCAAGTGCTTTGATAATTTCGGTTCCCGATGCCGTTTTATTTCCTAACACCCCGCGCCCGATCTGCATCTTAAAAGGATCTAAAACCTCTGCCGGAAAACCCTGGGGATAGGTAGGAAAAGCAAAATCCAGTTCGTAACCGGCCAGTTCCCAATGCCCGCTTGTGCTGTCTTTGCCGGGAGACTTTTCTGCCATCTTCCCATAGTTTGCCAGCGGATGGCTTTGCGGCTGCATTCCTTGTAAAGGTTCAATGTTTCCTAATCCCAGCCTTTCCAGGTGAGGAAGCTTTAAGCCATCGACGGCCCGGGCCAAATTCCCCAGGGTGTGACTGCCTTCATCGCCAAATCGTCCGGCATCCGGCAGCTCACCAATTCCCACTCCATCAAGAATGATGATAATCGCTCGTTTGGGTTGTATCATTTAATCATTAATTTTTGTTTGATTAGATGTATGTTGGACGGTAAAGACACTGTCTGCAGAAAATTTTTAAAATATAAATTTTAGAATAACAATTCATTGCAGAAGAAAATGATTCAGCAAAAAATCTACCAGACTTTTTTCTGATTTCAATTCACCTGGTAAACACAAGAATCGGTGATCGGTTTCTAGTTTAAAATCGTCAGCTTTCCTGTATACTTCCAGGAACCTGCCGAGAGTCTGTAAATGTATATGCCAGCCGCGACAGTATATCCATTCGATTTTCGGGTATCCCAGGTGATTAAATTCTGAGAAGCTGTTCCCGGATAATTGCTCTCAAAGATTCTCTGTCCCAATATGGTGAAAATTTCCAGCTGTATAGTAGCAGACACGGGTAATTCCACCAGAAAGAAGACTGAGAAATTTCCACTATATGAAGGATTGGGAGTTGGCGGCAGTGCCCGGAATTCAGTTATCTCGTCCTGGTTAATTAAATTCCAGGCTGCCAGGGCATTTACCTTCCCCCACCCTCTTTCATTATCGGGTGAATCGGAATTTTCTGCTGAATTTTTAATAATGCTCAGCAATTCAAAAATATTCAGTTCCGGTTTTGACTGCAGCAGCTGAGCAGCAATTCCAGCCACTAACGGACAGCTCACTGAAGTACCATTGGCTGTGGTAAATGTAGTTCCAGTTGTTGCTCCAAAAACCTGTTCACCCAGGGCTACTACATCCGGTTTTATCCTGTCATCTGCAGTTGGTCCACGGGAGCTGAATGAAGATACTTGATTTTTATCGTTTACCGCTCCCACCGCCAGTACCTGTGGACCATCAGCCGGCGCGGTAATATACCGCCAGGCGCTATTCCCTTCATTACCGGCCGAGTTCACCACCAGTACCCCCCGCCGCGCCAATTCGTTTGCCGCCCTGGTAATTATGGTAGTATTTCCATCCATATCTTCGTAATGGTAATTCTCCTCACCAGGATCAAATTCTGAATATCCCAGCGAAGAAGTAACGATATCCACTCCCAGTCCTTCGGCCCACTCGGCGGCCATAGCCCAATTGTCTTCTTCCAAATGAATTTCTTGGTCAATGAGTTCTGTTTTCGCTAAAACAAAGTTCGCCCCAAATGCCGGACCAATTAGCGAATCAGGCAGAAATCCGGCTAAAATTGAAAGCACTAGTGTCCCGTGCCGATCCTGTCCACTGGGATCGCCCGCCTGATTAGCAGTAATCGAATCCCTCTGGACAAAGTCATATTCTGCTACTAACTTGGAACGGATGTGGGTCACCGCATGATTCACCAGACGAAAGCCACTGTCAAAAACACCTATCAAGACACCATATCCGTTTAAATCCTTCTGGTGAAGTTCTGGAATTTGATGAAACTGGTTTTGAAACAGAGAGGGTCCGTAACCCCAATCCTGCGGGGTAGCTGTCTGCATAACCCGATTGACTGTCTCCGGATCATTGTCGCTCCAGATCTCCTTCAGGTAACGCCAACTTTTTACCTTCTCCACCGAGCTGACAAAGGGTAGATCTCTGATTTGTTCAATCTCACCCGCATCGGCGTAACCACTCACCCCATTCAGCCAGCGGGATTGGGCATGAATCCTGAATCCCATGGTCTTTAATATTGACAGGTAGTTCTGATCCAGCGGCAGATCCTGTTGCAAAACATCCTCTTCGAGACTTGCTATCCCTCTCAGCAGGCGGCGTTGTTGAGCCCGCTCGTTCACATAACCGCTGATCAGCTCTTGCTGCTTCTGAAATACCAGACTTTCATTCTCACCTTTGTCACGAAAATAAATCCAGTATCGCTCACTACTGTATACCGGAGAGACTGCAAGCAGTACTGCTGCAACAATGAAAAAGATTGGACATTTCATTTTCTCAATTCAGATAATTTATTAATCGAAATTTAATGATTTTCGTACGTTTCTACTGTTTACTTTGTTTCGGCTGCTCCAGGTATACTTTTTTCATCACTACCGGCTTCAATGGAACCTGCCCGTTGATGGGTTGGGCTGCAATTTTATCCACCACCTCCATTCCATCGATCACCTTCGCAAAGATCGTATAGCCCATTTTATCCAGAGAGAGCTGCGGTTCGAGGCAGATATAAAATTGACTGCCATTGGATTCCCGTCCCGGATTCACCTGATCTCCACGCCGGGCTGCTCCTATTGAACCTCGCAGATGAGGCAGTCCGATTTCAGCCGGAATGGTATATCCCGGACCTCCGGTACCATCATTCGATGGATCAGAATCTTTGCTGAGCGGATCTCCCCCTTAAATGACAAATCCAGGAACCACCCGGTGAAAAGTTGTACCATCAAAAAATCCTTCTCCGGCCAGCTTTAGAAAATTTTCACTGTGCAATGGAGCTTTCTTCAATTCCAATTCGATTTTCATTTTGCCAAGATCAGTCTCAATAATAATCATACTTTTCCTCGAATTTTGAGCCGTTGAATTCAGAAGAATTAAACAAACTAAAATCATCGAAATGAAAATAAATTTCACTTTTGTCATATGGTTGTCTCTCCAAGAATAGATTATAGATCTATAAAAATTTATGGCTGAACTTCTGAAACGGTTTTTAGAGTTGTTTATTTTTTAATCCTATCCATTCTATTCCATAATTTGCTCTTTGATTTGATGAGCCAATTTTATTATATTTTTTGGCTTTTAAAAACAGTTATTACAAAATTTTACGCTCCGGAGGTTTAATGAATATTCAAATGGTTGACGTCAAACGTCAATACCTTAAGTACAAAAAAGAGATCGATGATGCGGTTCTCAAAGTTCTGGAATCCGGCCAATTTATCAATGGTCCAGATGTTCACAAACTGGCAGAGGAGATGCAGCACTATCTGGGTGTGAAGCATGCCATCCCCTGTGCCAGCGGGACTGATGCCCTGCAATTAGCTCTGATGGCTTTAAATATTGGGCCGGGCGATGAGGTTATTACCACACCTTTCACCTTTGTGGCTACCGCCGAAACTATTGCCATTCTGGGTGCCAATCCGGTTTATGTGGATATTGATGAAAAAACATATAACATCGATCCTGGATTGATCCAAAAAGCTATTACCAAAAAAACTAAAGCAATTATTCCGGTTCATCTGTACGGTCAGTCGGCTGATATGGACCCTATCATGCAAATTGCCAATCAACACAAAATCCCGGTCATAGAGGATGCCGCCCAGGCGGTAGGAGAAAAATATAGAGGAAAACCGGTTTGCTCGCTGGGACTGGTGGGTTGCATATCTTTCTTCCCCAGCAAAAATCTGGGTGCCTACGGTGATGCCGGTATGGTAGTTACCAGCGACGATAAGATCGCTGAAAAAATCCGGATGATTGCCAATCATGGCTCCAAGGTGCGCTATTACCATGAATTGTTGGGAGTGAACAGCCGATTGGATACCCTGCAGGCGGTCATTTTACGGATCAAACTGCGGCATCTGGATGAGTGGAATAAGAAGAGACGGGAAATCGCGCAGTATTATTCCGAGAAACTAAAAAACAGCGCGGTTACCCCACCCTACATCGCCAATTATGCTCAGCACATCTTTCATCAATACACTCTGCTGGTAAATGAAGGCCGAGACGAATTTCAGAAATACCTGAATGAGAAACGTATTCCCAATGCCATTCACTATCCCATTCCTCTTCATCTGCAGGATGCTTTCAAGAAGCACTCGCGATATAAAAAAGGTGATTTTCCAAAATCCGAAAGTGCTGCTGCCCGGGTTATCTCACTTCCCATGCATCCCGATCTGACTCGTGAGGAGTTGGATTATATTATAGAAATGATTCATTCTTTTTTTAAAAATTAAATTCACAGTAAGGTTTTTTATGTTAGACTTAAAATTTATTCGTGAAAATCCGTCTCTGGTCAAGGAAGGCATCAAAAATAAAGGAGAGATGGGAGATGTAGATGCTATTCTTGACCTGGATGAAAAAAGAAGACAAATCATTCAGAAGGTCGAAGCTCTGAAGCACGAGCGCAATGATCTTTCCCAGCAGGTGAGTATACTCAAGAAAGAGGGAAAATCCGCTGACACAGTGATTCAGAGAACTCGGGATATTTCTCAATCCATCAAGGATCAGGACGAGGAACTAAAAAATCTGGAAATATCGCTAAAAAATGAGTTAGACCGTTTGCCGAACCTTCCGCATTCTTCCGTGCCGGTGGGAAAGGACGCTACCGGGAATGTGGTGATCAGGGCCTGGGGAAAAATTCCGGAATTTGACTTCGAAATTTCCAATCATCTTGAAATTGGTGAGCGGCTTGATATTCTGGATTTTCCCAGAGGAAGCAAGATCAGCGGTCGTGGTTTCCCGGTCTATAAGGGCCAGGGAGCGAAGTTGGAGCGGGCACTCATCAACCTCATGCTGGACACTCAGAGTAATGAACATGGCTACAAGGAGATTTTTCCACCTTTTTTAGTAAACCGGGACAGTATGTATGGTACCGGTCAGCTCCCCAAATTACAGGAGGATATGTACTTTTGTGAATTGGATGATCTGTTCCTCATTCCCACTGCTGAAGTACCTATAACCAATTTGCACCGGGATGAAATTTTGGCAATAGAAAAACTGCCCTTGAAATACTGCGGTTACACTGCCTGTTTCCGGCGGGAAGCAGGTTCCTGGGGCAAAGAAACCCGTGGTTTTCTCCGGGTTCATCAATTTAATAAAGTGGAACTGGTAAAAATTGTCTTTCCCGAAACCTCTTACCAGGAACTGGAAACCCTGCTCAAAGATGCCAGCCGCATTCTGGAATTGCTGGGAATTCCCTACCGGGTGGTAGAGCTTTGTACCGGGGACTTAAGTTTTGGTGCCGCAAAATGCTATGACATTGAAGTATGGTCTCCGGCGGAAAAACGCTGGCTGGAAGCAAGCAGTTGCAGCAACTTTGAGGACTTTCAGGCCCGGCGCATGAACCTGCGCTTCAGAAGAAGTACAACTTCCAAACCGGAGTTCCCACACACCCTTAACGGATCGGGTGTGGCCACTTCCCGCCTCATGGTGGCTCTGCTTGAAAACTATCAGACCGATGAAGGATCGGTGATGGTCCCGGATGTCCTGCGGCGTTACACCGGTTTTAATCTCATCAAACGTGAGGATTAATAAATTCCATGTTTCGATTGATCATTTTCGTACCGGTTCTGATAGTCGATACCATAGTATCCGCCTTCATCGCCATGATCGGGGGTTTATTCAATCCTTATTCAGATTTCAATACCCGGGTGATGCGTTTCTGGGCCAGGATAATTGTACTCTCAGCCGGAATTAAACTGGAAATCAGCGGCCTGGAGAACCTGACCAAAAAAACTTCCTATGTCCTGGTAGGCAACCATCAAAGCCACATGGATATTCCAGTAGTCACTGCTGCCCTGCCAATTCCATTGAGAATTATTTCAAAAAAAGAATTATTCAAAATTCCGGTGTTCGGCTGGGGAATGAAAGCAGTGGGAATTATTTCTATCGACCGTTTTAACCAGAAAAAATCGATTGAGTCACTCCATCAGGCCGAGAAGGTTCTGCATACTCATCATATGTCCATTCTGGCTTTTCCTGAAGGAACCCGCAGCCCTGATGGTAAAATTCATACTTTCAAAAAAGGACCTTTTGTTCTGGCAATCAATACCGGAATTTCGATTTTACCCATTTCGATCTCCGGGACCCGGCATATTCTTCCCAAGGGAAAAATCCGTGTTAACAGTGGCCGGGTAAAAGTGACCATCCATCCGCCCATAACGGTAGCCGGTAAAACATTGGAAGATCGTCACGCACTGGTGGATGCCACACATCAGGTAATCGAGCAAGGCTTTATTGAAAATTACCATTAGTCCGGAGATAGTGGTTCTGATTGTATTCAAAAATCTGTTATCCCGGAAAGCCTTATCCGGCATTAAGACCACTCAGGAATTTTTCCAGCCGCTTGATAGATAGCGGAGCGGAGCCTTCATAATGGTTGTTCATATTGATATATACTTCGAACTTCCTGTCCACCAGGCCTTTTATTATTCCGGCAATCTGATTCAGTTCCTGATCCCGGGGATCTAGAATTTTGTCCCAATTGCCTCCACTGCGCTTCTCAATATCCGAACGGTCTGGTCCATGTAACCGAATCACCACTTGTTTTCTCAGGTAGTCCTGGAAATTTTTATAAACATCAATAATTGGTGGCATATAATAACCCTGCAGAAAAACATGACTCAGGTCATGCGTCTGTATAAATTCAAAATAACTTTCATTCAAATAGTTGGGATTGCGGATTTCAACTGCGTACTGGTACTCGGGATTTACCTTCTGAATAAAGTAAGCAAACTTTTCCTGGAATATTTTCTGAGAAGGCATTTTCTGTTTATTCAGGTACTCAAACTGGAACATCAGTGGTCCCAGATTATTCCTTAGAGGCTCAATGGATCGTAAAAATTCTTGAAAAAGTGTGGGTGAGAGAAAATGGGGATTCTCAACCAGCGGATCTTTTTTTACTTTCTGATAAAAATGAGTAAGGGTTATGCTGTTTGGGATTTTAATGGTGAACTTAAAATCAGCCGGAACCGATTCCAGATATT
>Ga0154654_1100_pt1 | contig 11002 bp, 9 predicted proteins | sample Rifle2008BG13ft_FD_116083 | JGI IMG/M metagenome (GOLD analysis project Ga0154654, IMG submission 116083) | Caldithrix sp. RBG_13_44_9 | reverse complement strand
ATAATTGTCCCATAAAATGCCTGTGAACTGCTGATAAGGGCAACTTTTTCGGCAGTAGCTGAAATACTCCAGAGAAAGGCAACCAACAGCATGAGCCGGGTCCCTTTGGTCTTGAAAAGACTTTTTATAGGAGTAAGGATATTTTTTGATGACAGGTGGATACCATATCCCCCCGCAAAGATCAGAAAAATTCCAACAATGGCTTTTATACCAGGCTGTTCATTCAACCAGAAAAAAGCTACCGGGATCAGGAAAACCTGGGTGAAGGCGGTAAAGGGCATGGTATGAGAAAGAGGAGATTCCCGCAATGCCCGGAAAAAAAGATACCAGCAAATAAAATTGATAAGGAAACTAACAGCAGTAGCCAGAAGGAAATCCGGGTAGCTGATGGAGGGGAAGCCGGAAAGCATCAGAAATACCAGAAGAATTGGTAAAGTGAAAGTGACAAATGCCCAGGTTATTAAAGGGGTTGATAATTTCGGGGCCAGTATTTTTCCATAGACGCCCTGCAAACCAAAGAACAGGCCTGTTAATAAAGAAAAGACCAAGCCCTCCGACATTTAAATGATCCTTATGTTTTCTGCTAAATTGAATGTAGTGAGAAGATCAAGTGATTCGTATTTCAATTTTAAAACCAGGAAATTGGTATTCCAGCACCAACCGTGGATTCATTTTCAGATAGAATAATCATATCAGTAAATTACCAGTAATTTTAGCAACAACTGATTTTATGCTGTCATGTAAGGACAATCGGTTTTGGTGAATATCCTGCAGGTCTATTACCGTCCATAAGAAAAGAATGTTTATTGCTTAATTTCTGATTCCTGTCTAAATTAAAAACACCGTAACTACAGGAGGCAAAGATCGTAAATCAGGTTGACAATGAGAAGCGCCAGGAAGATAAACAACTGATTGAACGCGCTTTAAAAGGTGACAATAAGGCTTTTGAATCATTACTGAATAAATATCGTAATTTGGTATTTTCAATCATGCTGAAAATGGTTCGAAATAAACAGGAAGCGGAAGATCTCACTCAGGAAGCATTTATGAAAGCCTTTAGTTCACTGGCCACCTTTAATGATGAATTTGCTTTCTCAACCTGGTTGATGAAAATTGCTTCAAACAATTGTATTGATTTTCTGCGCAAGAGAAAATTGAAAGTGTATTCTATCCACGAACCTCTTCAATATAAGGATGAAAAAATAGAGATTGATATCCCGGATCACGAACCAACTCCCGAAAGAAATCTGATTCAAAGTGAAAGAAGCCGGATAATCGAAGATGCCATCAATGAATTACCGCAAAGATATCGTTATGTCATCATTCTCCGGCACAAAGAAGAAAAATCATACGAGGAAATCGCGGAGATAATGAATCTACCTCTGGGAACAGTAAAAGCTCAGATTTTTAGGGCCAGAGAGATCCTGAATAAGAGACTGAAAAACCTTCTAAATTAAAAGGAAAGTAAGGATGTATCATTTAAAAAGCGAGTTCACCATTTTCATCGTTTTGGTTTTCACCTTTTTGCTGCTGGCCAAAGATACTGAACGGAGTACTTTGTCAAAAAAAGAACCATTGACCAGAGAAAAAAAACTGGTCGTATCCCTTAAATATAGTAATGGTTATATCACTATCGGAAAAAGTGAAAATCAAAATATTTACGAAGGAGAATTTACCTACAGTAAGTATCGTCCCGATATCCGCTATGATATCGTAGGTGACGAAGGAAGATTGGATATTCATTTTTCTGGGGAGATGAGAGACAGCGAAGAGGATCAGGAATCGGGGGATATTAATTCCCTCAATGAATTATATAAGAATGAACTCACTCTGAATTTTACTAATAAAGCGGTGTTGGATCTTAATCTGGATTTAGGGGTGGTAAAGGGGGAGGTGGATTTAAGCGGACTCAAAATTGAAAATCTTGACCTGGAGATGGGAGTGAGCAAGGCAACAGTGCTGTTTTCTGAAACCAACCAGACTCCCATGAAATCATTTGTCATCGAAGGAGGAGTAGGAAAATTAGCGGTTGAGAACCTGGGTAATGCTAATACAGCAGAATTTTCCTTTGAGGGTGGCGTCGGTTCTTATGAACTGGGTTTTGGTGGTGATTATCAGCAAAACTTGCAGGCGGAAATAAGTTTGGGAATGGGGAAATTAGTACTCTACCTGCCGCGGCATATTGGCACCCGCCTTTCGGTTGATAAGTCATTCCTGTCATCCCTTGAAGTTGATGAAGTCTTTAAAAATGGGGATGTCTATACTAATGAAAAATGGGAAAAAACTAAATACAATCTTGATTTGGATATTGAATCAGGCGTGGGGAAAATCGAGGTTATCTGGGTGGAGTAATAGTTTCCTATCGTTATAAAAAAGCCCGGCAGAATGGATCTCCGGGTTTTTTTATTGAAAATTTATTTGAACATTAAGAGCAGCCGCTGGTGGTGCCGCACTCAATACATTTATAACAGTTTCCATTTCTCACCATTATGCTGCCGCATTCTGAACAATTGGGTGCGTCGGCCTGGGTTTGAAATACTACTTTTTCCCGCTGCTCCAGGTGCATCAACCGGGTCACTTCATCTTCCCGTTTCTCGGTTGCTGTATAACCGGCTGGTTCAACCGAAGATATTCCTACCCGGCTTTCTGCCTGGATCTCCGGGATAGAGCGATCGTTATCTTCCACAAATTCTTCACTCATATAGCGGAGCTGTTCCTCCTTGGAAAGGAATTTAATGGCCAGCCAGCGGAAAATATAATCCATGATAGATTTTGCGTATGGAATTCGGGGATTGTTGGTGAAACCGGATGGTTCGAAACGGGCATGAGTAAATTTATTACATAATACTTTTAAAGGCACTCCGTATTGTAAAGCCATGGAAATGGCAGTGGCGAAAGCGTCCATCAGTCCCGAGACGGCAGATCCCTCTTTAGCCATGACAATAAAGATTTCCCCAGGAGACCCGTCTTCATACATTCCTGCAGTGATATACCCTTCATGCCCGCCGATGGAGAATTTATGGGTAATGGCTTTGCGTTCATCCGGTAAACGACGACGATAGGGTCGGCCAAATTCTTTAATGGTTTGATTCACGGCGGTAGAAAGAGGCTGGGTGCGTTTACTGTTATCCCGGTAAATAGAGATGGCCTTCAATCCAGCTTTCCAGGCTTCAATATAAATGTTCTGGATCTGATCGGCAGAAATATTCTCAGGAACATTTACGGTTTTGGAAATCGCCCCGGAGATAAATGGTTGGGTAGCAGCCAGCATTTTTACATGACCCATATAATGAATGGATCTTTGACCATTAAGAGGTTTGAAGGCGCAATCGAAAACTCCCAGATGTTCGGGGTGCAAAGCCGGGGCACCTTCAATGGTATCGTGAATGTGGATATATTCAATGATATTTTTTATTTCAGTATCAATGTAATTCAGTTTCTTTAAAGCTTTTTCCACCGTCTGATTGACTATCTTGAGGAGACCACCGCCAACCAGTTTTTTATATTTGACCAGGGCAATATCCGGCTCCACTCCGGTGGTGTCACAATCCATTAAGAAAGCTATGGTGCCGGTGGGGGCCAACACTGTCACTTGAGCATTGCGGTAGCCATATTCCTTTCCCTGTTGATAGCACTCATCCCAGACCTGCTGGGCTGCTTCAAGCAATCTTGGTGAAAAGGTTGATCCGTCTATTTTATAGGCAGCCTCAGTGTGCTTCCGGATCACTCTTAACATCGCTTCCTTGTTTTTTTCGAATTCTTCGAAAGGACCCGTGACCTTTGCTAATTCGCTGGAGGTCAGATAAGCCTGACCGGTCATCAGGGAGGTGATTGCAGCGGCGTAAGCCCGTCCTTCGTCACTGTCATAAGGCAGACCGCGGGACATGATCAGGGCGCCCAAATTGGCATATCCCAGACCAAGGGTACGGAATAGATGTGAATTGTGAGTGATTTCCCGGCGCGGATAGCTGGAATTGTCAACAATGATTTCCATGGCAGTTATCAATATCCAAACAGCCTGGCGGAATTTCTCCACATCAAATTCATCATTGGAATCCAAAAATTTTAAAAGATTGAGTGACGACAAATTGCAGGCGGTATTGTCGATGAACATGTATTCGGAACAGGGATTAGAAGCATTGATGCGGGCGGAGATTGGGCAGGTATGCCAGTCATTGATCGTGGTGTCAAATTGCATTCCGGGGTCCCCGCAAATATGGGTGCCGTCAGCGATTTTCTGAATGATATCCCGGGCACGGTAACGGTCGGAAGCTTTTTTACTGGTCACATCACGGGTAACCCACTCCAAGTCTTCCTCAACTGCCTGCATGAACTCATCAGTTACCCGGACGCTGTGATTGGCGTTCTGGAAAAAGATTGAACCGTAAGCTTCACCATTCAGGGAGCCGTCATAACCGGCGTCGATCAGAGACCAGGCTTTCTTTTCTTCATTAGCCTTGGAATTAATGAATTCCATGATATCAGGGTGGTCAGCATTGAGAATGACCATCTTGGCAGCCCGCCTAGTTTTCCCGCCGGATTTAATGACCCCGGCAAACGCATCGAAACCTTTCATAAAAGAGACCGGCCCGGAAGCAATTCCGCCGCCAGCGATTGGTTCTCTGGAAGAGCGAAGAGTGGAAAGATTGGTTCCGGTACCTGATCCATACTTGAATAACATTCCCTCAATTTTTGCCAGGTCCAGGATGCTCTCCATCCGGTCTTCAACGGCGTTGATAAAACAAGCCGAACATTGAGGTTTTTCCTCAATACCGACATTGAACCATACCGGACTGTTGAAAGCAGTATATTGATTTACCAGCAAGTAGGTAAGTTCCCGGTAAAATATTTCAGTATCTTTTGCGCTGGCAAAGTAACCATCTTTCTTTCCCCAGTCCGCCATAGTTCGGGAGACGCGATTAACCAACTGCTTGACGCTGTTTTCGCGCTGATCGGTTCCCAACTGTCCATGAAAATATTTACTCACCACTACGTTAGTAGCCAATTGACTCCAGAAAGCAGGTACCTCCACTTCAGTTTGCTGGAAGACTACTTCCTTTTTTTCATTGAGAATTACTGCTTCTCTTTTTTCCCATTTGATTTCATCAAACGGGTGGACATCAGGCTTGGAGAAATAATAATCGAATTTCATTTTCTTTTTGGTTTTCTCTTTACTGGATCCCTGCTCTTTATATTGATCCTCTTTCTGGGAGGAATTATTATTGAGGGGAAGCTGCAAATCATCTCTATCTGCAACCTTCATCGTATCCTTCTGAACTGCCATACATCGACCTCCTGAATCATCTGGAAAAATGTGAAACGGTTAAGTTATTACAGAGTTTTTATATCTATAGTAAAAACAATAAGTTAAGAAAAGAGTCACAAAAATAAACTGAACAAAATTAAAGTATGAAAAATTTAATGTCAACACTTTTATTAAGCTTTTTTAACAATTTTTTTGATCTGTTTTTTTATTCCATTAAAAATTGCTTTTATAGTTCTGGAACAGCATAGTTAAGTCGGTTTTATCTTTTGGAGATAGATTACTTATCGAAATCAGTCGTTGACTGAAAATAATATAGACCGAAAGCAGGTCAGGATGATGATCCCGCAAATAATCTAAATGAGCGGATAAAGTTTTTCGGTCAGCCCGGGTGATTGGTCCGGTCAGAGCTCCCGTCGGTCCATGCTCCAGTACTTGTTCGACCGAAGATTGTAGTAATGGACGGAAGATCCGGAATACTTCTTTTTCTGAAATTGGAAAACCTTCTATCAAATCATGACTCATTTGTGCCAGGGCAATATAAAAATTGGAATAGAAAACACAGGCCAGATGAAGAGCCTGTTTCTGATCCGCTTTTATACGAATGAATTTATCTTTTTTGAAGGTAAAGATCTTTTCAACTCGATCAAGGGTCTCCGGCTCACCTTCAAGATTGAACCATACATCGTTCAGTAATCGGTTTTCCCGGGGATCAAGTGAGAATGAATAGATGGGATGGAAACTGGCGATCTCTGCTCCCACTTCCTGCAGAGGATTTAATACCAGCGAAGAAAGGGTTCCTGAACAATGCAGGACCAATTTGTTTTTCCAATTTACTTTTATCTTACTCAAGGTGACGGCCATTTCCATGATATGGTCATCGCGGACGGTAATGAAGACAACAGAAGCGGCGGATAGTTTCTGTGGATCGATCTGGTGATCGAGAAAATTCCACTGAAACTCTTTTTTTAGAAAATTTAAGCGGTCGGGATTTTTTTCAATCAGGGAAATTACCGGCAATCCCTGGCGGAGAAAGAAAAAAGCTAAGGAGGCACCTGTTCGTCCACCTCCAACGAAGCAAAGATTTGGCATAGCATGAGAGGACATGAGTTTCAGATCGTCTGGTTGAAGATAAACGGTTTAAAACGGAGCAGTGCCTCAAATTACATGTATTCCTGGCGGTTGATCCTTTTGTCTTTTGGAAAATACCGGTTATAAATCAAATCGGAAAATTCGATCGCAATACTCGAATATGGATTTATACCTGTTTGGTAAAACATTTCTTCAATGGCGGTGGTAGCTTTTTTCCAATTTGGAAGTTGATTCACATAAGCAATGAATTTTGAATAACGGTGCTCATCTTTTTTGAAGATCTTTTTAACAAATTTTTTACGATTTTTCTGAGAAATAATATTATTTAGATCTTCCAGGTATTTTCCCTTGATTTTTTCTGATACTACATTGGCCAATTGATCGGCAGCGGTGGATCCTTTGCGTGGCGTTCTATCAGTTTCAGCTACCTCAGCCATTTCCTCTGCTGCTTCCTCTTCAGGAACAAATTCTTCGACCGGGGGAGTGGTCACTTCCGGCACAACTTCTTCCTCTTCCTCCTCCACCTCTTCTTCTTCCTCTATCTCTGGTATTTCCTTGGCATGAGGAACAGCAGCTTCGGGTGCCACTGAGATTTCTTCCACTAAAACTTCCGGTTTTGCCATCTCAATATCTTCCACTTCCTCCACAGAGACTTCCGGCTGGACTGCTTTTGTTTCCACCCGTTTGCTTTCCAGTTGACCGGTTCTTAAAAGCACTTCCAGATTGGAAAAGGAAAATTCCTGTTTACCCTGGTGGGCTTCTTTCTCAACCAGTTTTTTGTAATCATCCAGATTACGATCTTCAAAGGCCTTGATCAGAATGTCCAGGGGTATATTTTCGGAAGGCTCACCGCCTTCGTTACAAAAATTGATAATGGCCTTAATAGTTTGTAAAGTGGTATTCAGCCTATCTTTGGAAAATACCTGCTTATCGATGCCCGAGATCAATTCTTCAAAGTGGTTCTGGGAGATTTCCCTTAAATATTTCAAATTAAAATAGTCGGTAAGCGCATCCTTGTAATATCGCAGTTTGTCAAAGTACTTCAGCATGTCGTAAACTTCCATGGTAGTAATTACCGGACTATTCTTAAACAAAAACTGGGTAAGGGTTTGGTGGGGACGGATAAGATAGTTTGCTTCCAGTTTAATGGCCCGTTCTAGCAGCTGGTTAAATTTGTTGACATGTAAAGTAGCGTTGTTCTTTAGAATATCAAAAATTTTATCGATCAGTACCCGGACTTCCGGGCTGTCATAATTGAATCTTTCATTGGAAGTGAATTTATCACTTTCCTCACGCAGCCAGATTTCTACTTCCTGGTCAAAAAAGTGTTTTACTGAATCAGGTATATTGCAGGTCATTAAATAATTTACCGGGATCTGATTCATCTGGGAAGATAAAACTTCCCGGGTAATTTTACTGATGATGGCATCAATTACTTTCTCGAGCATCCTAAAACCTCATTTTCAAATTGAGTGGCAAATTAATATTATCTGAAAAGTATTGCAAGCCTAAATTCAGTCTAAAATAGAATATCCAGTATTAGTACCTCTGCGATTTGATTAAAGTTAAATTCCTCCTAAAATAGGGTTAAATCATTAACAGGCTTGTGATATAGGTAGAAAATATTTCGGAGTAAAATTTGAACGACGGAGACGGATAGTAAAAAATCACCTTATGAGTATCACTGAATTAATCCAGATTATTATTTTGGGATTTTTCATTGAATAATATTGCCTGAGATTTTCCAATAAATTGTTGGTAATCTTTTTGGGGATCGCTATATTGTGTTACAATTATCAAAATCATGGCACACAAATATTTTATGAAATATTTTACTGTTCTTATTTTTATCCTGCTTCTTAGATATTCTTCCGCTTCGGGTTCAGTTATCGAAACTGCAGATACCCTGCGGACTTATCAACTGGAAGATTCTATACTGGTGGTTGCCAATCGATATGAATTATCAATCCGCTCCGTCACTAATGCAGTGGATGTAATCGCTAAAGAGACTGAGAGTGGCCTGGCCGATCACTCGGTTATGCAAATTGTGGACATACTGTCACCTAATACATTTGTGCTGGAAAAAAAGGTGCTCGGCTTCGGAGTGGGACCCAACGGTGGAGGAAATGTATTCTTGAGGGGAATGGGAGGCCGGCCGAATACCGGGGTGCTGGTTTTAATCAACGGAAGACCGGATTTCATGGGAATTTTTGGGCATCCCTTGCCGGATGTCTATGGTATGGAGGGAATTAAACAAATTGAAGTGATTAAAGGACCATCTTCCACTCTGTTCGGATCCAATGCAATGGGAGGTGCCATTAATCTGGTCACTACCACAGCCTCTGACAATAGTCTAAAATTAAATGCCGGAGCCGGAAGTTATCAAACTTTTTTCCAGAATTTGCAAACCAGCATCAGCCAAAATAAGATTAAACTAAACGGCTACCTTTCCCATCAAAAAACCGCCGGTCACATAGATTCCAGTGGATTTGAAAGCTGGAATGTGGGTAGTAAGCTTGAATATCTCATCAGCAGAAATTGGAAATCGACCCTGGAGGGAAGATATGTTCCCTTTCAATTTGATGATCCTTTTATGGGAGCAGATGTAACTCAATTGGGGCATTATGGTAAGATCAGGCGCGGAATGATGGATGCTGGCCTAGAGGGAGAAACAGGTCGTTTAAAAAATTCCTTCCATCTCTATTCCAATTTAGGACACCACCGCTTTAATGATGGATTTGAATCGCATGATTTTACCTACGGATTATCATCCTATCAAAATTATAATTATTCGCAAAATTTTGTCATGAGTTTTGGCCTGGATGCCCTGCATTACGGAGGAAAAGCCCGCAATGTTGTTCTTCCCCAGGCTCCCCCGCAACCGGATCTTCATATTATCAACACTCTGGGTATTTATTTTATTGGTTTCTATACTCCTACAGCCTTTCTATCCCTGCAGGCTGGCGGCAGATTTCATTATTCCTCGATCGATTTAAATAAAGCAACTCCCAGTCTGGGAATATCCCTTCTGCCGGTAAGTGCCTTAAAGATCTTTGGGAATTATAATCAGGGATTCAGACTTCCGACCATTCAGGAATTATATCTGTTCCCGGCTTCGAATCCTGATTTAAAATTTGAAGAAGTGGCGGGATATGAAGCTGGAATTATATTTCAATTTTACAGACAAAATTTCCTGAAAGGCTCTTACTTCTACAACGATGTTACGAACCTCATTCAACAAGTGTCTAATCCCAATCCGCCTCCTGGACAGATTTATATTAATGGAGAATCAGCTCAACAAAGTGGTTTTGAGTTTATGCTGCAGTTGGCGACCGGATCACACTGGTCCGCCCAATTTTCCTATAGTTATCTGGATCCTGATATCCTCACGGCCTTCAATCCTGAAAACATGTTCAAATATTATTTGTCCTATCACAATCGGATAATCCGTTTGGCCTTTTTTGGAAAAAATATTTCGAATTTATATGCCGATAATTATTCCAGAAGTCCGTTGAAAGACTATGAGCTGATCAATTTATCGGGCTCACTCAATTATAAAAGTATTACCTTTGATTTCCAGTTACGTAATCTTTTGGACCAAAGGTATGAAGTTCTCCCGGGATATCAGGCCCCGCCTTTTCACTTCCTGACCGGGATTACTTTTAACTGGGTTTATGCAGCGGCAAAAAACTGATCATGGAAAAAGAATATATTTACCGTTTTATTCCACTGGCAGCCCTTTTTTCTGCGTTGGGTCTGATCTTCCCTGTTTTATTTCACTTCCTGGGTCTGGGCAGTGCTTTTTTACCCATGTTTATCCCTATTATCATGGGAGCAGTTTTAGTCCCTCCGGTTGTGGCGGTCTCAATTGCCGTTATTACACCTGTGATATCTTTTCTGTTAACCGGGATGCCGCCGGTTTACCCCCCTGTTTTAATAATTGTGCTGGCGGAATTGATTACCGTGAGTCTGATAGCTTCTCTACTCTACGCCAGGAAAAAATTTTCTATTTGGCTGACATTATTCATTGCATTGACGGCTGATCGTCTGCTGCTATTTCTTTTTATCAAGTTTTTAGCTAAACAGTTGGGCTTTCCGGAACAATTTTTTTCCATGGCGGCAATCGCTTATGGGATACCTGGAATCATTTTAATTTTTACGGTTATCCCGTTATCCCTTAAGTATCTCAAATCCAAATATCCGCAATTGTTACAATCTGAGAACTAAATCAATCCAGATCTCATGCTTACTGACAAAACACATCAACAATTTTTCAATCATCATGCACCATCTTGGAATTCAGCTGACACCCGGCAAAAAGTTGAATCCCTTCAAAAGATCTTCCGGCAGATCAATCTTGAAATGCAGGAGATGGTATTAGACCTGGGTTGCGGAACCGGGATTCTGGTGCCGATTTTACTCGAACTTTTGCAGAGGCAGGGTAAAATAATTGAATTTGATTTTTCACTGGAAATGTTGAAGCAAAATAAACTGCTATGCCAGCCGAATAAACAGCACCTCCTCCGGTTGAATGGTGATGCTCATCATCTTCCTTTTGCTTCACAACGGTTCACCTTTCTGGCCTGTTTTGCTGTCCTTCCCCATCTTTCCCGACCTGGTCAGGCCTACCAGGAGTGGTTCCGGGTT
>Ga0154654_1128_pt7 | contig 11090 bp, 12 predicted proteins | sample Rifle2008BG13ft_FD_116083 | JGI IMG/M metagenome (GOLD analysis project Ga0154654, IMG submission 116083) | Caldithrix sp. RBG_13_44_9 | reverse complement strand
CCTCAGGGCTTTAGCGGGATAATTTTACTATTTTCAGACACTAAAATGTATTATTTAAGTTTTAACTAAAAATTCAAATTGATTTGATATTTTATTTGGCCTATTTTATAAGAAAATTTTGAGGATAAAAATGAAGATAATTGAAAATGTGCTTAGAATAATTGTTGTTCTGCTTTTATTATTCGTGCTCATTCAAAATTCAGGTCAACGGATCAACCTCTTTTTATTCACTCTGTCATATAGCGAAATTAATTTAGCCATTGTCTTGCTAATTACTCTGGGATTTGGAGCTATACTGGGAGCGCTGCTGCTCAGCTTTTCTCTGATCCATTCCCACAACGAAGTACGGCAGCTGCAGAAAAAAAATCGACAATTGATCAAGGAACTTGAAAATTTACGCAACATATCAATTGATGAAATCCCTGACGAAGGCTCGAAAGATAAAGATCAAAATCAAAGCCAGTAAAAGGAGAATCAGTACATGCAATCCTCGGACCTGTTAATGGAATTGCTGATAATTCTTTTGGTTATCGCTGCACTAATCATCATTTACTATTATACCCGGGTCTACCGGAAACCAAAAGCGGATAAAGGTAGTTATTTGGCCGCACTGGAATATCTGGCTGATGGAAATGAAAAATGGGCTATCCAGAAGTTCAAAGAAACCGTCCGGGATGATTCGGAAAACGTTCAGGCTTATCTGCGTCTGGGTGATTTATTAAGAAAGAGGGGATTTGCCAACAATGCCTTGAAAATACATAAAGATCTGACTTTTCGGGGCAATCTTTTCCCTGAAATTAGAGATAAAATTCAATTTAGTCTTTTACTGGATTATGAGGCAACCGGAAATTATAAGGTTGCGATCGAATTGGCTAATTCCATAATTGAGAATGATAAAACTTATCAGAATGAGGCAGCTTTGAGGCTGTTGAATTACCTGGAACGCGAGGAAAGATGGCAGGAAGCGTTTCTCACCATCAAGAAATGTTTCAAAGAACTCACTCCGTTGCTTATTAAAAAGTCAGCTTTATATTTAGTCTTCGAGGGTTTGAAAATTCAGGAAAAGGGTGAGGGACGGGAGGCCCGTATCAAATTTAAAGAGTCCATGAAAATTGATCCGGAGTGTGCTGCTGCTTTTTATTGTTTAGGCAAGTCTTATTATGTGGAAGACCGGCTGGAAGATGCGATTCACGAATGGGAAAATCTATGCCGTACTCTGCCTAAAAAAGCTTATTTAACCTTTAAGGATCTTGAACGATCCTGGTTTGAGATGGGAAAATTTACCGAAGCCGAAAAATTATATAAGGGCATCCTTGCCAAAGACTCCAAAAATATTTTTGCCACGGTTGCCCTGGCTGAAATCTATACTAAAAAAGAAGATTTTGAACGGGCTCTGGATGTGCTGGATCGCCTGGGTGATGAAAACCAGCACGATCCGCAAATCGTGGGTTTCAAATTGAAAATTCTATCTAACAAAAATCAATATAAACAGGCCATCCACCACGCCCTGGATTATTTTAATAAGCGCTATGATTTAAGTGAGCGTCGTTTTGAATGTCAGGAATGTCAGTATAAAAGTGATGAACCTATTTGGATTTGTCCCCAATGCAAAAGCATAGATTCATTCGATTTTTAGCAGTACTTATCATTGCTTTTATTTTTTCTGCCTACGGTCAAGAAGCGGATCTTTACCAGCTCTATATTAATGGTCAAATTGCAACTCTGGAAAATCTTCTGGTGTCCAACAGAATTGAGCATCCGGAATGGAAAAAATTTATCAGTGCTATTTTCGAGGAAAATTTTGATGAAGCGCTGGGGCAATTTATTGATATCTATAATCAAACACATGATAGTCGGCTGAAAAAAGTGATCATTGATCGGGTTTCGCAATATTATTATGCTAAAGGTTTATATGACTCAGCCGAAAGAATATTGGAGGATGAAGGATTCAGGAATCAAATATTTTCCATGGAGGTAGATAAAATATATTTTGGAATTCAATTAGGTGCATTTTCCTCTCAAGAAAATGCGGCGAATGCCAGATCGAAATTTCAGAAAAATATATCAGATGTCACAATAATCAAAAAAAACAGTGCCGGTAAAGAACTTTTTGTGGTGGTAGCAGGCAAGTTTGAGAAAAAGGAAACTGCTGAAAATTATAAAGCTCAATTAAACGAAAAATATGGTTATAAAGGATTAATCATTCAATATTAAACAGGATTTAAAATATGAATCCTCAAATCTTAAAGCAAATTCCATTGTTCTCAGAGTTGGGCGACCGGGATCTGGAAAAAATCATCCAGGTAGCCAGCCGGAAGCGCTATCATAAGGATAATACCATCTTGATCGAGGAGGAAGTCGGTTCCACCATGTTTGTCATACTTTCTGGGAGAGTTAAAATTTCCCGGATAAGTGATGATGGACGGGAAGTGATACTCTCCATACTTAGCGATGGTGATTTTTTTGGAGAGATGTCGCTTCTGGATGGGCATACCCGCTCAGCCAATGTTACTTCTATTGAAGAATCCGAATTGCTGGTAATACGACGGGAAGAATTTCTACAGATGCTAAAAGACTTTCCCCAGATTGCCATTAATCTCCTTAAGGAACTAGCTCAGCGAATCCGTAAGAGTGATGAACACATCAAATCCCTTTCATTGCAGGATGCTACCGGAAGGGTAGCTACAACTCTGTTGAGAATTGCTGAGGATTCCGGTGTTTTCCGTAAAGGACAGGTGGAAATTCTGGAATTGCCGCTGCAGCAAGATCTGGCAAATATGGCTGGAAACAGCCGGGAAACAATTTCCCGGGTTATCAAATCACTGAGTGATGATGGATATCTGAGAAAACAAAGTGGTAAGATAATCATCCTGGACTATGAGAAATTTCGGTTGAAATTTTCTAAATAGTTAGTCAGGTATTTTAATATCATATGAAAATAGTCATTGCCGGAAAGGATTGGGAGTCATCTGCCGATATCAGAAATGCTTTAAGCGGTGAGGATTATGAAATTCAGCAACTGACCTTCGACACTCTGAAGGTGAACATTGTCCATCCTTCCTCTGCGGCTCTTCTTATTCTCAATTTTTCTGATAGTAATCAAAAAGACCTTCAGAAATTTCAACCGGTCTTAAGCAGCTGGGCAAAAGATTTGGATAGGGTTATCTCTTTTATCCCCTACAATAGTCCGGGAATTCGTTCAGGTTTATTAAAATCCGGACTCGATCAGATTCTGGAACTTCCCTTTTCCCATTCTGAATTGCGCTTGGTAGTGGAGAATTTCCTCAAAAAAAATGCCCAGCCTCCAGGGAAAACGAAAGACCTTCCCAGAGCCGAATCGCTTGATGGTTATTTTCAAATTTTTGATACCATAATAAACAATAAAATGAATTTGGCGGCTGTCAACAATTGGGTTCTGAAATATTATAATACTCAGGTAAAAATCCCCCATATCTATTTCTTCGAGGTAATCACAGATACCGAAGCAGTTTTGAGATATTATGTATCTGCAAACTGGACTGGCGAAAATCTAAAAATTAATTTTCATCAGCTTATCGAATCACACCAAGCAAATCATATTATCATAAATGAAAATCAGGGTACAGACCACCCCAAGAATCTTTATCTAAAATCCATTCTGAACTTACCGGCTAAATGCTTTATCCTTTGTCCGGTCAGACTTCAACATAAAATCAAGTTTTTATACCTTTTTATTCAAACCGACTTCACTTCATTTACTGAGCTTCAGAAAATCCTGATCTACCATTTCCAAAAAATAGTAGAATTTGAAATCAATAAACAACTGCCTTTGACCACTGATAAGAAATCAGAATTGTTAAAACCTGAATATTCTTCAGCCAGCTTTTTTCGTGGCATTCTTGATCAATTGAATTTTGGGATCGTCATATTTAATGAACAGCTGGAAATCAAATACATTAACCGGGAAGGATTAAAACTTATTCATTTCAAAGAAGAAAGTCTGCAGAACCAGACACTGGAAAATCTTTTCGGTGAACAGAATACCGCTGTTATCAAGACCACCATGAGTCTGGCCAGTGGTGCTTTTGAGCGGCCGGAAATCGAACTCATGACACCCGCCGGCCAAAAAATATTGATAGGTTTTACCCTTACCGAATATGTCGATCCTTCTGATCAACAGAAAGGTTTTATTCTTTCCTTGAAGGATATTACCTACACCAAAGAATTGCAGGAAGAAATGATCAGAATGGACCGATTGGCATCACTGGGTGTAATGGCCAGCGGAATCGCTCATGAGATCCGGAATCCCCTGGCAGGAATTAAAGCGATTGCCCAGACGTTTGAAGAAGAATTGAGTAAAAATGATCCTAAAAACGAGTACGTAAAACGGATCATTAAACAGGTTAATCGGTTGGATGATTTGCTGAAATCCCTGTTCTCTTATGCCAAACCGCCAAAACCAAATCGCCAATTCTTTGTAGTAAAAGAATTGGTTCAGGAAGTGTTGTCTCTCTTGCAGCAGAGGATGCAAAAGCACAATATTAATTTTATCCAATCATATGAAAAAAATTTACCTTCAATTTTTATTGATGGAGCACAAATTCAACAGGTTATATTCAATTTGATCCTGAACAGTATTGAGGCTATTGAAAAACAGGGTGAAATTAAACTAGCAGCAAAAAAAGTAAAGAAAAATGATGAGATCTTTCAACGCAAACCATTCCAAAAAAAAGTGACCGATCAACCCTATATCCAAATCCTGATCACGGATACCGGCAGTGGTATTTCTCCGGAAAATCTTTTGCAAATATTTAATCCTTTTTTCACTACTAAAAACTATGGAACAGGATTAGGACTTTCCATTGTGTATCAAATCGTTCAGGAAAATAACGGGGTCATTTATTTTGAGAGTGATATTACTCACGGCACTCAATGTTATCTTTTCCTTCCCTGTTTTCAAACCATCAATAAAGATTCTCTGAAAAAGTGATATGATCCGGGTGGTTTATTCTTCCTCCCTTATTTGTGAACCACTGCTTTATGCCATTACCCATCAGCTGGGGCGGCTGGGTATTACCGTAAAGAAAATTCCGGAGATGGAATGCTTGACAAAATTGGAAAACGGGGAAGCTGATATCAGTTTGCTTACCCCGCTTGCTTATGCCAAAAGCAAAGGTCAAATTCTCCTGGTTGAGGATTTAATGATTCATAGCCCGCTGGATGGCAAAAACATCCTGCTGTTTTTTAAAGGAGATCTTAAAAGCTTTGGGACTGTTTATTGCCAGGAAATAAAAAAAGAAAATAATTTTGAAAAATTTTTAGCAGAGTTGGTCTTACGGGAATATTTTGAGCTGGATATCAACTGGCAGCCTCTTTCAGCCGGCTTTTTAACTGACTCTTTGCTTGATCAGTTAAAAGTGATCCTGCTGACCGGTGAACTTGCCTTTGAATCACTGAACCAGATCAACACTTATATTGATCTGAGCGAAGAGTGGTGCCTCAGAACTGATTTACCATTGGTGCAGAATGTCCTGTGCGTTCATTCCTCCTTTCGGCAGCCAGAGCAATTGGAGAACATCCGTAATTCTTTGCAACTCGGTCTGGCTGATCTAAAGAACATCGCTGAAAATTATGCCAGGACCCATTTGCAAGGCTGGGAGTTCTATCATCGTTTACTTTCCGAAAATTATCAATACTCTCTGCATCCCGCTAATCTGGAATCACTCCAACAGCTTTTTCAATATATGTTTTATTCAGGAATAGTGGATTACTTACCGCAGGTTAAAATATTTGAATCATAATTATTTTTTATAAATAAAGTGTATAATTACTGCACACTTTAAATTTTATCAACCCCTCAAAATTTTCTACCTGCCGGGGAAATCGTTAACTATATTTAAATCGGTTGAATAAGAATAGGTTCGAAATCTTGGCAAATATTTTGCAAGGCTATTTGGTGGGGAAGAAAGACTATGCATAAATTGGTTATAAAAAATCTGCTCTTAGCTGTGTTAGTGTCAATTTCCGTGATTCAGGCTAATGGAACCAATTCCTTCAATTTTTTACAAATGAGTATTGGAAGCCGCGCACAGGGGATGGGAAACGCTTTTACTGCCGTCCCTTCGGATATAAACAGTGTTTACTTTAATCCTGCCAGTGTTGGATTTTCCTATCGTCCAACTTTGATGTTTTTTCATGGCCAACTGTATGAAGAAATGGCTATCGAAAATTTTACCGCCGTGTATCCTGGGCTCAATCATTTTACCCTGACTTTTGGTCTGAGTTATCTTCATTTGCCGGCGATTGATAAATATGATATCGATCCGGGCACCGGAGATGCCATACCGCTTGGTAATTTCCAGATCTATGATTTCGTTCCCCAGCTTGGAGTCGCTTACCAGATAAATCCTGATTTTTCTTTGGGGATGCAGGTCAAATACCTGCAGGAACGAATTGATGATGTAACAGCCAGCGGGGTAGCCTTTGACTTTGGTGCCTTATATCAAATTCCAATCGATTTTTTAACGATTGGGGCTTCACTGCAGAATCTTGGTCCAAAAATTACCTATGAAAATGCCAAAGAAAATTTACCGTTAACCTACCGCCTGGGCCTGGCTTATCAATTATCCGCCTATATGGTCACTTTCGCTTTTGACGGGGTAAAAACTACCGGTGAGCAATGGCGATTTTATCCCGGTCTGGAAGTGGAATTAATGAACAGCGTGGCGTTCAGAGCCGGATACCAGTTCCAAAATGACATCGGTGCAGGTTATAATGTAGGTCTGGGATTTAAATTCCTTGATAACTATGCTATCAATTATGTGTATTCTCCCTATGGAATTCTGGGTAACACCCATAAAGCTGAAATTAGCTTTAGTTTCAAAGGTAAAGCTGAAGCGAGAAAATCTTATGCTCCTCCACCTGCCGAAGAAAAAGCAAGCCCGGTTGAGGTAAGCCCGGTGGAGAGCCGAAATATATCTTACTTCTTGCCGGTACCTTCAGCTTTAAAAGTGCAACGGGGGGAGGATCAACTGATTTTATCCTGGGATAAAATCGACGTTCCTGAAGCCAAATATTATGTATATGTTGAGTTGCCGGGAAAATCCCAGATCGTCCGGGTTACCAAAGAACCAATAGTCGATAATACTTACACCTTTAATCCCACGGTCAATCAGATCAATTTGCGGTTCTATATCAGTTTTGTAAAAGAAAATTGGGAGAGCGAATTATCCAAACCGTTGCAGGTGAAATACAAAAAATAATTATCCGAAAAATTCCGAATTCTATTGGCTCATAAATTGTATTGGATACACCCCGTTAAACATAATTCTTTTAAGTATTCAACCGATAATTTTTCAAACCAGATGTACTGATTCTTACTTTGACCGGGGCTTATTTTCAATCGAAGTCTCTTTTTTTTCACTTGATTTGTTAGCCGCACTCTGGTATTTTTTTCATTACACAATGGATACGATATATGTCCCAAACTCAAGTAATAGTAGTAGACGATGATTATGCCTCACGTCTGTTAATTACTAAAATTTTAGAAAAAGAAAATTATCAAACTTCTTCATGTACCAGCGGCGCAGAGGGAATCGAATTATTAAAAAAACAATCTTATGATTTGCTGATCTCGGACCTGAAAATGGAAGGAATGGATGGTATGCAGCTTCTGCAAAAGGCCCGTTCCCTGGATCCGAATCTGTCTGTGATCATCCTGACCGGGCACGCTTCCATGCAAACCGCTATCGATTCTCTCCGTCTGGGAGCGGTGGATTACCTGATGAAACCCATCAATATCGAAGAACTTAAAATCCGGGTTAAGAAAGCAATTGAACGGGCAAATTTAGAAAAAAAAGTAAAAGAAATTGAACGACAAATAACTTATAGTGCCACAGTAACCACTGCCAATCATGAGATCAATCAGCCTCTGACTGTGATATTGTCAGGCATCGATATGATTAAAATGGAATTTGAGAAAAAAGGCGTTACCGATCCACACATCCTGAAATATTTAAATCTCATTGAAAAATCCAGCACTCGTATTGCAAATATCTTGAAGAATCTTCGCGAAATTTCCTCACCAGTAATTCAAAAAATTCCTCTGGGTATGCAGTTAGTTGAATTAGTTAATAAAGATCAACCCAGACGTACTCTGGACAAATATATTCTTATCATTGAGGATGAAGAACAGATCAGAATTCTGGTCAAGGATATGCTGGAAAGTGCCGGATATAAAGTTATTCTCTCTTCTAATGCCCGGGAAGGAATTGAGATCTATCAATCACAAATGCGGTTCATAGAGTTGATAGTGCTGGACTATTTTCTTCCTGATAATGTCGGATATGAAGTCATACAAAAAATCAAACAGATCAATCCGTCCTGTAAAATTTTAATCACTTCTGGTTTTGAATTGGATCAAGAAATCCAGAAAGCCATCGAAAACGGCGCCATAGGATTTTTAAGCAAACCTTTCAACAGAGAACAAATACTGCAGTACGTCCAGAATATTTCCGGAAAACCTGATCTATCCTGAGAATAGGAAAAGCCTTGTCATCACTCCTTCTGCTCGATACCAAATTATTATTTTTTATTAACCAAAACCTGGCTAATCCATTTTTTGATATCATTATGCCGTTTGTTACCAACCTGAATAACTGGAGAATTCCTATTCTTCTTATCTGGGTTTTACTGATGATCAAGGGCGGAAAAAAGGGGAGGGTAGTTGGTATTCTGCTGATACTTGTACTGATAGCCAGTGATCAATTGTCTTCTGCTCTCATTAAACCATTAGTGGGACGGTACAGGCCTTGCCACCTATATGACAATCTACGTTTGCTGGCCAATTGCGGTGGCAAGTATGCTTTTCCTTCCTCACATGCTAGTAATATTTCAGCTTTTGCTGTACTCTTCAGTTATTTTTATCGGAAGTGGACGGCAGGATTTATCCTGGTGGCAATTATCGTCGGCTTTTCAAGGATTTATGTTGGCGTACACTATCCGATTGATGTTTTATCCGGTTATATAGTTGGTTCCTGCTCCGCTTTTTTAATTATCAGGTTGTACTTTCTTGGTACCAGAATATATCCGGCCATCTCATATCAGGAACATAATTCTCCTCACGGAATCGGATTACCTTAACCTCACAATGAGTGGTGGAGTGATCATAGTGAAAAAATATTAGTAGGGTAAATAACATTGTTAAATAGGATCAAAAATAATATTAAAAGCAATCTGATTCCGGGTATTATCATCCTGGTGCCGCTGGTAATCACCATTATGGTTTTAAAATGGCTCATTGGTTTTTTTGATGCACTGATTAAACCGGTAATCGAGAATTATATCGACATCTATATTCCAGGATTGGGACTTCTGGTCAGTCTGATCTTTATCTATTTGATTGGTTTATCCACTAAATATTATTTTGGTAATAAATTGATTCAAATCGGAGAGTGGTTGGTTGTTCGAATCCCGGTTGCCAAAACTGTCTATATCGCGGTAAAACAAATTATGACCACTTTAGCCTCGCGGGATAAAAAAATGACTCAAAAAGTAGTCATGGTAGAGTATCCCAGTAAAGGTATGTATTCACTAGGTTTATACAACGGTCAGCTATCGCACCCGGTATCAGGCCAGGTTGTGGGTAGTATCTTAATCATCACTTCCATCAATCCCGCCTCTGGATTCACGGTTTTAATTCCGCTGAATAACATTCTCTTTGTTGATATGACGGTTGAGCAGATGATGAAATTCGTCGTCTCCGGTGGGATCGTGATGCCGGAAAAAATAAGACTTATTTCAGCTGAGGAACAAGTTAAAATTTCAGATCGGGAATAGAATCCCAATAACTATTTGTCAGTGTCAATTTTAATATATTTGTCCCGGATCTGGCTCATATTCAATTTGTCATTTCTTATCATCCGGCGAATAAATTCTTCAAAAGTCACATGCCCTTCCACTTCATGAAAACCTGTTTTCTCCCAGGATCCATACGGCACATTAAGCAGAAATTTAATTAATTTCTTCTTCTGTTCTAAAAATTTTTCTATGACCTCCTGCAGCGTACCATCGTCATAGTAATTTTGCCGTTTGATTTTATCAGGTATTATAGCTGGCAAATAAGGATTTTCACGGTCAATTATTTTTTTCAGACGCATCTCAAAGACGTCTTCTTCTACTGCCATGAGAGTGGTAAAAAAATCTCTCAAAGTATCGGAACTAGATCGATTTTCTTCCGAATCTTTTTGCTGTAAAGAGTATAATATCGATTGAAAATCTTTAAAATTTTCTTCGATGTTTTTAATCAGGCTTTTCCGGTAGACTTCGTTCATCGCACTTAATTGTATATTTTAAATCCTGGCCTAAAATATAAATTGGGCATCTTATAAAAAATGATTTATATCACATTGACATATTAATTGCTCCATGACATACCAAATATAATACAATTTTAGAAATAAATTAGCAAACAAGTTGAAAAATATTCAATTAATATTGACAGTCGAGGTTCTTTATCATAAAATAGAATTGGTAATTTTTTGATAGAGAGTTAAATTGAGTAATAAGTCTAGGGACGAGGAGCAGTGTCTTGCCAGCATTTGTGCACTTACATAACCACACTCATTTCAGCCTTCTGGATGGTGCCATCGAGGTTAAAAAATTATTGCATAGGGCCGCTGAATTAAAATTCAGTTCGCTGGCTATCACTGATCACGGTAATATGTTCGGAGTATTGGATTTTTACCTGGAAGCAAAAAAGCTTGGCATCAAACCAATTATCGGCATGGAAGCGTATATAGCCCCTGAATCACGGTTTGAAAAAAAATCTACCGGAAAAGGATTCAAACAAAATTCATTTCACCTGCTGCTTTTTGCCAAAAATAACACTGGATATAAAAATTTAATGAAATTATCCAGCCTGGCTTTTACGGAAGGATTCTACTACCGGCCGAGAATTGATAAGGAAATCCTTAAAAAATATCATGAAGGATTGATTGCAGCCAGTGCCTGCATGAAAGGGGAAGTGTTCTATAAATTAAATTACCTCGGTCGGGAAGATGGGATAAAAGCCATCGAGGATTATTTGGAGATATTTGGAGAAGATTTTTACC
>Ga0154654_1049_pt13 | contig 11094 bp, 12 predicted proteins | sample Rifle2008BG13ft_FD_116083 | JGI IMG/M metagenome (GOLD analysis project Ga0154654, IMG submission 116083) | Caldithrix sp. RBG_13_44_9 | reverse complement strand
TATACCATTACCGCAATGGAAAACATCACCCTGTGGCACGAGCGGGATATTTCCCACTCATCGGTGGAACGGGTGATCATACCGGATGCCACCATGACTCTTTATTATATGCTCCAGAAAATGATCCAGATTTTAAAGGGAATGGCGGTTTATCCGGAAAATATGAAAAAAAATCTTGAAAAAACTCAGGGATTAATTTTTTCCCAGCCGGTATTACTGAAATTGATTGAAAAAGGCATTAGCCGGGAATTGGCCTACCAGCTGGTGCAGAGAAGTGCAATGACTGTTTGGCAGGAAGGTAAGGATTTTGGACAGATATTAAAAAATGATCCGGAAGTAAAAAAATATCTGCCAGCTGAAGAAATTGATAGAATTTGTAATTTGGAATATCGTTTAAAGAATGTAAATTATATATTTAAAAGATTAAATCTTATTTAAGACCGGAGGAAATTGTGAAGACTACTGAAAAGTTGGTGGAAGGGCGTACCAAAATCTTATATAAAGGTGAGCAGGAAGGACAGCTGCTGATGGAATTTTTAGATACCCTGCCGCTTGATACTCCGCGTAAAACTTCCTTAAAGGGTAAAGGGGTAATCAATGCAGAAATTACCAGCTATGTATTTGAATATCTTCACAGCTACAATGTACCTACTCATTTTATTAAACGTCCCAGTGATAAAGTTCTGCAAGTAAAAAAATTACAGATGATTCCCCTGCAAATGCTCATCTGGAATATCGCTACCGCCGGTTTATCGAAACGCCTGGGTATCGCGGAGGGAACAATCCTGGAGACACCGGTAATTGAATTTTATTTGAAGGATGCAAAATTAAAAAATCCGATGATCAATGATTATCATGCTTTTGCATTAGGACTATGTGACAGAAATGATATGGGGGCGATCATTCGGATAGGAACAAAAACGAATGCTGTCCTCCGTTCATATTTTCAGCGAAAAAATCTTTCTTTGGTGAATTTCACCCTGGAGTTTGGTAAGTTGGGAAATCAGGTAATGATTGGCGATGAAATTTCTCCGGATACCTTCAGCATTTGGGGAATATCGTCAGAAGGAAAACTGGACAAAAAAACTTTTATTATTGGCAGTGAAAATGCTAAACAAGTCTATCATAAACTGCATGAAATGTTTCTAAAATGAAGGAGTGATGTTCCATAATACCCATTACTAAATATGGTTATGCTATTGTTTTTGGCGGCTGGGCACTTTTTCTTTTATTTCTTATTTTAGCGGTCATCTGCCGGCAACCCTTCTTTTATTATTTAACGGTGCTGATCGGGATTATTAGTTGTTTCAATCTGCTTTTTTTTAGAGATCCTCAACGTACAATTCCCGAAAATCCTCAGGCGGTACTTTCTCCAGCCGATGGCCGAGTAATTCAGATCATGGAAGTAATGGAAGATAATTTTTTCCATTGCAAGGTGCAGCGACTGAGTATTTTTCTATCGGTATTTAATGTCCATGTGAATCGTTCACCGATCTCTGGCAAAGTGGAATATTTTGATTACCGGAAGGGAGCCTTTCGGCCGGCTTTTGAAGAAAATGCCTCCATTGAAAATGAACAATCTGCCATTGGGATCGTGGATCAGGAAGGCCGTAAAATCATGTTCACTCAAATTGCCGGAATCATCGCCCGGCGGATCGTCTGTGATTTACGAGAAGGAAATCATACCAGGGCTGGAGACCGAATGGGAATGATCCGTTATGGATCGCGGATTGATATTTATTATCTGCCAGAACAATTGGAACTAAAAGTGCAGATTGGAGATAAGGTAAAAGGTGGTGAATCAATAATAGGAGTCTTTAAGTGAAAGTAAGGACCAATTGGGTTCCGAGTGCTTTTACCATGACCAATCTTTTTTGCGGATACCTTTCAGTAGTACTGAGTACTAGTGGTCGTTATATCCAGGCAGCCTGGTTGATTGTTGCTGCAGCGGTGCTGGATACACTGGATGGGAAAATCGCCAGGTTTGCCAAAGCAGATTCCCACTTTGGAGTAGAATATGATTCCCTGGCTGATGTGGTCTCCTTTGGTTTTGCACCTTCCATGTTATTATATAAAACTGTTTTTATAAATTGGGGAATATTAGGAATATTCATCAGCGCTGGCCCGCTGGTTTTTGGATCCATTCGTCTGGCCAGGTTTAATATCCGCCTAAAAGGTTTTAATAAGGATTTTTTTGAAGGTTTGCCCATTCCGGCTGCTGCCGTAACCATGGCCACCTTTCTGGTTTTTAATTTTCACTTCTGGGGATTTTTACGCTGGGAGAAGGTCTGTTTGTTTCTGGTCATTGCCTTATCGGTTCTAATGGTGACCAGTATCCGCTATGAGACTTTTCCCAATTTTTCCCTGCAGAGTGGCCTGCAAAATCGATATAAATTTCTGGTAGTGATTGGCGGGACATTGTTAGTTATTCTTTTTCCTCAGGAAGCTTTTTTCCCGCTGTCCATCATTTATGTGCTATCCGGTCCGTTTAATTTAACCTGGCAGATTCTGCGAGGCGGAAATGGTGCAAATTCTGAAAAAAATGAAGGATGAATCATATGAAAGCCGTAATCAAAGTTCGCCTCAAAAATGGTATACTTGATCCTCAGGGTAAGACTGTTAATAATGCTTTACATCATCTGGGATTTGGCAGTATCAATGATGTCCGGATAGGAAAGTTGATCGAATTGACCATAAAGGAGAAGAAACAGGATGTTGCCAGAAAAAAAATTGAAGAAGCCTGTAAGAAGTTATTGACGAATCCTATTATTGAGGACTTTACCTATGAATTAATAGAGGATTAATGTGAAGATCGGGGTAGTAGTATTTCCGGGATCGAATTGTGATCATGATATGTTTCATGCCTTTAAGACCGTGAATGGAGAGAATGTCCATTTTATTTGGCATCAGGATACTTCTTTAGCTTCATTTGAAGCAGTGGTTCTGCCGGGTGGATTTTCATATGGAGATTATTTACGGGCCGGTGCCATCGCCAGATTCTCGCCTATCATGAAAGAGGTAATACAGTTTGCCAGGGAAGGGAAGCCGGTCCTGGGAATCTGCAATGGATTTCAAATCCTGACTGAGAGTGGACTTCTGCCCGGGGCCTTAAGACGTAATGAAAATTTGCGTTTTGCCTGCAAACATGTCTATATTCGAACAGAAAATTGTCAGACGATTTTTACCAGCAGGTTGCAAAAAGGTCAAATTTTGTCAGTTCCAATTGCCCATGGAGAAGGAAACTATTTTATAGACGAGATTGGTCTGAAAAAACTGGAGGACAGTCAGCAGATTGTTTTTCGATATTGTTCGACAGTTGGCCTTTTGGCTGATGAATTTAATCCCAACGGTTCGCTGGATCATATTGCTGGGATTACCAATAAGGAAGGAAATGTTTTAGGGATGATGCCCCATCCGGAGAGAGCAGTTGAACTGCTTCTTGGTTCACAGGATGGCCGATATATATTTGAATCCCTGATCTCGCAGGTATAGAAGGAGAGTAAAGTGATACGCAAAAAAAGTCTGGGCTGGATATTTCTGATTTTATTATTTGGTATCTTTGTCGGTAGTGCATTGGGTGAGGTATTGTCTTATATGTTACCGGCAGGTGTGGTAAAAGACTTTTTTCTCAGAGCAGCCCATTTCAGCCTCGGTCCAGCTACCTTAAATTTAATTGTGATCACCTTTACCATTGGCTTCAGCTTCAAGCTCAATATAATCAGTGTGTTAGGTGTGGTAATTACTGCCTATTTTTTACGCTGGGCACAATGATTATTTATAGTTAAACCCATGGATATGATTGGGTAATTTACATTTTATATCTTGAAGGAGTATGATATGTTTGGAATTGGTCCCCCGGAATTATTGGTCATCTTTCTGATCATTCTTATTTTATTTGGTGCTAAAAGACTGCCAGAACTGGCCCGCTCTCTAGGTCGCTCGATAAATGAATTTAAAAATGCCACCCAGAATATTAAGAGTGAATTGGATGTGACCAAAGAGGATTTACCGAAAGAAAAAAGAATTCCTGAAGAAAAGAAAGAATCTGGTACCAAGAACAAGGATTCAGAACCCTACGCCGGGTAACAACTGTCAGCTAGTTATTCAGTTTTTTTGCCGGATCATCGAATCAGATCTGATAGGGGGTAGAATTTTACCCGGCAAAATAGACTGAGATTTAGCGCCTTTTGATAACACTTCAAGATCAGTTTGGGAAATTTGGAAGATTATGCCCGTACTGCGACCATCCAATTTTCTCGCAGCGGGCATTTTTTGGATAAGTGAAAATTAATAAGTATTCCTGGCAGAATTAAATTCGTTTCAGCTTTGAACAAAAATACAAATGCTTACTGACAGAATATCACCAATTTTTAAATTTTTCGATTCAGTGAAAAGGAAATAGAAATCAGGTAGAATATTTGGAAAAAAGGACCAAGGTAAAAAAACAGGTATTGATTATCGAAGATGAGCCCGATCTCTCGGCAGTGTTTGTTAACCTGCTGGAAGTTTTTGGCTTTGAAGGCTCAGTGGCCGATACTGCCCAACAGGCGAAAAATATTCTTGTTCATCATGAATACGACCTGTTTATCATCGATCTTACTCTTCCGGATCGCCCTGGCATCGATCTGTATAAAGATATAGTTGTGCTTCACCCGGAATATAAAGGTAAAGTAATATTTACCAGTGGATTTAATGTTACGGATGAATTACATCAAATTATTGAAAGAGATGGTGCATCGTTCCTGGCCAAACCTTTTTCCATGGATAAACTAAAAAAAGTTCTCGATCGGTGGATGTAATTTTTTTAAGACAATCCTGTTACTTCAGTGTCGTATCCTCACATAGTATTATCGACAGCAGATAAAAAACTGGGATCTATTATCCCTGGAAAGGAATGGTCATGAAAAGACCCCTTGAACCTTTTCGGATTAAAGTAGTTGAGCCGGTTAAATTAGTCAGCAGACAAGAGAGAGAAAAGTTAATCAGAGCTGCGGGATTTAATATTTTTAAATTGCCGGCTGAAAAAATATTTATTGATCTTCTCACAGATTCAGGAACCTCGGCCATGAGTGATTATCAATGGGCGGGTTTAATGCAAGGTGATGAATCATACGCTGGCTGCCGGAATTTTTTTCACCTCAAAGAGACCATCCATGATATCATGGGTTATGATTACATTTTACCTACTCATCAGGGCCGGGCGGCCGAGAATATTTTATTCTCTACTTTATTGTCAAAAAATGACGTGGTTCCGAGTAATATTCACTTTGATACCACCCGCGCAAACATTGAGTACCTGGGAGCCCGGGCGGAAGATTGTGTGATTGAAGAAGGATTAAATTCTGAATTAAAACATCCTTTCAAGGGAAATCTGGACCTTCAGAAATTAAATCAGGTTTATAAACGGTATGGTAAAAATAAGATACCGCTGGTTTGTCTGACCATCACCAACAACAGTGGTGGAGGGCAGCCAGTATCGATGGAAAATATCCGCCAGGTTGCTGAATTCTGTCGCAGGAATAGATTATTGTTCTTCCTGGATGCAGCCAGGTTTGCCGAGAACGCATATTTCATTAAAATGCGGGAAAAAGCATATGGAAAAACTAAGATAAAACAGATTGTGAAAGAAATGTTCTCCTATGCAGATGGCTGCTGGGTAAGTGCCAAGAAAGATGCGTTGGTCAATATTGGCGGTTTTATTGCTCTTAAAGATGAAAAACTATTCCAGAAATTGCAGAATCTGCTTATTCTCCGGGAAGGATTTCCTACCTATGGAGGACTGGCAGGACGTGATCTGGAAGCCATGGCCAGAGGTTTATATGAAGTGCTGGAAGAAGACTACTTGTCGTATCGTATTCAACACACCGCCTATCTGGGAAATCTTTTAATAGCTGCCCAAATTCCGGTGGTACAACCTATCGGTGGGCATGCGGTTTACATCGATGTAAAAAAATTCATTCCTCAAATACCCCAATCTCAATTCCCGGGCCAGGCGTTGACGGTGGCTCTTTACCGGCAAGCCGGTATCCGGGCGGTGGAAATTGGCAGTTTAATGTTTGCCACAAAAAATCCCAAAACCGGCCGCTGGATCTATCCCAAGCTGGAATTGGTAAGGCTGACTATCCCACGCCGGGTTTATTCAGCTTCACATCTGGAATATGTAGCCGAAGCTGTGATTGCCATCAGTAAAAAAAGAGAACAACTTAAAGGTTTAAAGCTGGTCTATGAACCGCCATTTTTAAGACACTTTACAGCAGTATTAAAGGAAATTGAGTAGTATTTCTGAGAATGAGCCTGTTCAAGAATTGGTTATTACTTGAAGAATACTGATAATTCGCGGGGTATCTGTTATCTTTTTGAGCACCAGCCGGTGAGAAGATGAATGAAAGAATCGATCGTTAAATGAGAAAGGACAAGTATTATTGTGGAAAACTACTGGTTTAATTCTCAGATTCTGGAAGAACTGAAAAATCTCTCGTCTGATTTCCCCCCAAAAGAAAGTTACAAGATCATCTTTATCGGAGAAAAGGGAATCACTAAACATGACTGGATCCAGTTTTATGTTTCTCATTATCCTCTGGAGAAGATCATTTTAAATGAGTTGGATTTTTCTATTCAGGATTTCAGTACCGATTCTTTTTTATTTGAATCATTTAAATTCTATTTAAATAACTTGCCAGAATTTGAACAATATCTTTCCGGTTTTTCCAGGAGCCATCAAAAATATATCCGCCACAAACTGGAAAATTTTCCAAAAGTGGCGGAGAATTATATTGACTGGTATTTGGAGATATATCTTGAATTTTTGGCCTTTCATGCCAAAAATGTTTCCTTTTTCATCATCCTGGAAAATGTTGATCAGCTGGATCAGCAAGATTTTGAAAAACTGCTCGAGTTTCTCAATAATTTTCAGGAGTTACCGGTTCAGATGGTGTTTTCCCGGGACAGGGATCGATCCCTCAAGCAATCGATACCTGCTGCTCAGGAGGTGCTCCTGTCAAAACTGTCGATTCATTCCGTCGAGAAAGCCATCCAGAAATTTTGTAATACTTCGGTTGTTAATGCCCGCCTGGTCACCAATCACTGTTATCTTAAAACTGCCGGCAATCCTTTAAAAATTACCTTACTTTTAGCATCCATATATCGCTCTATCCTGCAAAAAAATCAACAAGAATTTATAAACTTAAAAAACCTTCAGAAATTAAAAATACCTGAAAGTTGGGAGGAGATTTTCCATCGCTTTTATCAAACTGAAGAAAAAACAGCCGCAAAAATTCTGGCTTCTTTGACCCTCCTGGATGAGCCAATCCCCGAACAGGATTTTATCAACATAGTCCGCCATTTTAATTTTAAAAATAATTTTTATAAAAGATGGGTGGAGCTGGGTATCATGGGATACATCCATCATGAAGGAGAGAGCTGTATCAGAGTGCATCAGCACCATTTTACCAAATGGGTGAAGAGGGAAATTCCGGTTGAAGAATTATCGGACATCTTAATTCCGATAGCGCAAATGCAGGTGAATGGTGAATTACAGCGGGTTTACCTGTTGTCGGAATTACTGCATCGCTGTCATGAAACTGAGCTGGCCACAATTCTTGCCGAGAAAGAAGGTCGTTACTTTTTGAGTAAAGGTCAATATCTTAAGGCTGCTGACCGCTTATATTTTGTGATAAGGATTTCCGATTCAGGAACCACGGTACTGCCTCATATTGCTCAACTTCTAGAATTGTTAGGTGATACCTATCTGTATATCCGAAGTTATGAAAATGCTTTTGAAATACTGAAGAAATACCGGTCAACTTTTTATGTCCATGAACGCGAAAATGAGCTATTTGCCAAATCTAAATGGTTGGAGATCAATTTGAAGATGGCGAAGGCTCTGGTAGAAATGGATTCCTATCAGGAGGCACGCTACCTCATCCGGGAAACCCGGGTAAAGAAGTTTTGTCATCCCCGGATCATCGGACAGTGTTATGAATTGTTGGGAGATATAGAAGTGAATTTGGCCCATAGTTTGCCGGCCATTCAACACTATCGCAAAGCATTGATCTCTTATCGCGAGACCGGAAATTCGGCAGATTTGTTTCAGCTCTATTTTAAATTAAAAAACTTACTGAGAGAAAATTTCCAACAGCAACTGGAATTAATTCAACAAATACTAGTAGTATCGACCAGAGAGACTGTTTTTAGAGAGCTTCGGGCAGTGCTGCTGCGTGATAAAATACATTTATTATTGCAGAACAAAGCCTTTGATAAAGCATTGAGAGATTGCATCGAATTACAGCAGCTGCTCGCTCACCTCTACCAGCCCAAATTAAAAGTACAGCTTGCCTTTTACCTTGGAGAGATTTATGCCCAGCGAGGGAAATGGCATTCCGCGCTCGAACAGTTAACGCGGGCCAGCAAAGAAAATTATGTTCTTCAACGTCCGGATCTGTTCATCCAGACCCTGATCCAATTAGCCCTGATCTATAAAGAACAGGCATTATATGGAAATGCTTTGCGAATATTAAACTCTGCTTTAGAACAGGCTGTGAAAAAGGAATTCCTGGAGCAAATGAATGAGATTAAACTGCACCTGGGTCATCTTTATCTTCTGGTACACAATTTTTTAAAGGCATTTGAGTCACTCGGTGAGGTTCAGGAGTGGGCAGACCGACAGCAAAAAAACCATCTGAGATTTCTGGTAAGGTTATATCTCAGTTATTATGAGATCCGCCAAAAAAGAATGGATAAAGCCCGGCGACTTCTCAGTGAATCAAAACGAATCCTCAACTTGAATTTTAATCTGATTGATTACCTGAACTACTTATTTTATCTAACGATCTGGCTGATTAACAGGGACCGCCAGACACAGGCCCTGCGGGTAGTACAACAACTTCTGTCCAAATCAAAAAAAATACCACGGTATCAAACTTCGGGTTATTACCTTCGGGGAATGGCTGAATTCAGACTGCAGAATATAACCGCTGCCAAAGATTCCCTTAAAAAAGGCCTGGCCTTATCATCCAGCTGGAATTTCCCGCAGATTAAATATCTGATCCTATGTGAACAAGCCCGGCAAAGCGGATCTACTGAAAATCAAAAACAATCACAATTGCGGTATCAAAGGGCCTGTCGTTATATCAAGTCAATGGCTGAAAATTTCGGCGATGAAATTCTGGGTACCCAATTCCTGGAGTCCAAAACTCATGTGGACATACTGGTCCAATGCAAAAAATAATTCAGAAGAAAAAAGGAATTTTTTAAAATGATTTTTATTGATTCAAAGATAAATTTTGATATGCATTTCCCGGGGATTCCAATAATATTTCTACATGCTTTTCCTTTGAATCATCAGATGTGGCAACCGCAAATGGAATTTTTACGAGCACGGAATATCGGCTATATCGCTCCTGATCTCCCGGGCTTTGGTAAAAGTCCGTTGCTGAGAGCTATCCTGAACATGGAAATCTATACTGAAGATCTGATGTTACTGATAAAACAACTTCACATAAAAAAAGCAGTATTTATTGGACTTAGTATGGGAGGCTATATTGCTTTTTCGCTATTCCGGAAATCGCCGGATATATTTGCCGGCTTGGTTTTAGCAAATACCCGCGCTGCAGCAGACGATGAACCAGGTCGTTTAAGAAGATTGAGCATGATCCATAATTTATCTGAAACCAAAGATCCACGACCCATTTATGAGCAGCATCTGATCAAATTTTTTACCTCCAAGACCGGAGAGGAGAATAGAGACTTAATAGAATTCACTCACCGTTTGATGGGTGAATCCACTCTGGCCGGGATTGTCTCCGCGCAACAGGCCATGGCCAGTCGGAGTGATGCATTTGACCTTCTTCCCTTAATGAGTTTTCCGGTGCTGCTGATCGCCGGATCGAGAGATGAATTAACTACTGTTGAGGATGCAAAAAGAATGGCTGAAAATCTTCCTGATTCAGAATTAAAAATTATCGATGAAGCGGCTCATCTGAGTAATCTGGAAAAACCGGAATTATTCAACTCATTTCTTTCTGAATACCTGGAAAAATTGAATGTAACCAGACCAGACCGGTAAAGATGACGGGAATGAAATCTCAACTTTCATTTATGCTTAGTGTCCTGCTCATCATTGCCGGATTATCATGTCAGGATTCTGGTAAAAAACCGGAAGCGGGAATAATGAAAGCCAGGCAGATCGCCAAGAAAATTATGATTCTTGATTCTCATTTAGATGTTCCTCATCGCTTAAGTAAAAATTATGAGGATATTTCTTTGCGCACTGCTAAAGGACATTTCGATTATCCGCGGGCCGTGGCAGGCGGACTGAATGTTGCTTTTTTTGCAGTTTTTATACCGGCGTCTCTGCAGGAAAAAGGAGGCGCAAAAGAGAAAGCGGACCAGCAAATAGACCTCATATTCGATCTGCAAAACAAATGGCCGGACAAGTTTCAGGTCATAACTTCGGCTGCAGAAGCCAGAAAATTAAATTCTCCGGACAAAATTCTGCTAGGGATCGGGATTGAAAATGGCGCAGCTCTGGAAGATGATGTGGAAAATGTCAAATATTTTTTCGATAAGGGGGTCCGTTATATCACTCTTACCCATTCCAAAAATAACCGGATTTGTGATTCCTCTTTTGAGGAGAAAAAGAACTGGCAGGGAGTGAGCCCGTTTGGGAAAAGAGTAATCGAAAAAATGAATGACCTGGGCATTATGATAGATGTATCGCATGCTTCGGACCAGGCTTTCTGGGACATTATCAGCATTTCCCGAGCGCCGGTGATCGCTTCGCATTCCGGCTGCCGGACTTTTATCCCGGATTTTGAGAGGAATCTGGATGACAGGATGATTCAGGCTATTGCCAAAAATGGGGGAGTGATCCAGATCCCGTTTGGCTCCTATTTTCTAAATAAGGAATTTAACCGGCAGGGAGAGATAGTCCGTAAACAGGTCATTGAATATATGACCGAAAAAAAGCTTTCCGAAGGAGATACCGCCTCAGAAAAATATTATGAGAAATTGAAATCAGAATTTCCGGCTGCAGCCGGTAAACTGAACGATCTGATTGATCAAATTGAATATGTGATCAAACTGGTTGGAATCGAT
>Ga0154654_1002_pt1 | contig 11216 bp, 11 predicted proteins | sample Rifle2008BG13ft_FD_116083 | JGI IMG/M metagenome (GOLD analysis project Ga0154654, IMG submission 116083) | Caldithrix sp. RBG_13_44_9 | reverse complement strand
CTTACCAGGCCGTTGATAATCTAAAGTCCTCCCACCGGTTGTGTTTAACGGGTACGCCGGTCGAAAATTCGATAATGGATTTGTGGTCACAGTTTAATTTTTTAAATCCCGGCATGCTGGGGACACTGAAGCAGTTTGAAAACCGTTTTGGGAAAAACGGCTCTGAGGCGGAAAATGGACAGAAGCTTTTACAACGCATGCTGAACCCCTTTGTCTTGAGGCGGCGAAAGGAAGAAGTTTTAGAAGAGCTTCCTGATAGAACTGATATTATCCAACTGATTGAAATGACTGATAAACAAAATGAAGTCTATCGACAATGGTTGCAGTTTTACCGGGAACAGATTTTCAACCAACTGGAAAATGATGGACTGACTAAAACTCGATTTAAAATTCTGGAAGCTTTAACCTACCTCCGGCAGCTGGCCTGTCACCCGGCAATTTTTGACGATTCGATCGAATTGATGGATTCAGGTAAAATGTTGCTGCTGGAAGAAATGTTGGATGAAATTATCCAGGAAGGACATAAAGTATTGGTCTTTTCCCAATTTGTACGTTTTCTGCAGCTCGTTAAAAATATCATGGACAATCGACAATGGCCTTATGCCTATCTGGATGGCACTACCAGAAACCGGAAAGAGGTTATAAATTCTTTTCAGGAAAATCCGGCTATTAAGGTGTTTCTTATTTCTTTAAAAGCGGGAGGCCTGGGTTTGAATCTGACCGCAGCTGATTATGTGATCCACCTGGATCCCTGGTGGAATCCGGCAGTCGAACAGCAAGCAACCGATCGGGCACACCGGATTGGCCAAAAAAATCGTGTATTTGTCTATAAATATATCGTAAAAAATACGGTAGAGGAAAAAATCCTTCGCTTGCAGGAACAGAAAAAAGAACTGTCCGATAACTTGTTTATCTCGGAAAAAAGCCTGGTCAAGCAATTAAGTACTGAAGATCTGCGCATGATCTTCCAGAATTCTGACGGTTCGGTTGCCCCAAGATCTCAGCAGTGAAGAAACATCTAAATCCTATCATTTAAAATATCCCTGCCGAATAAATTTTTATTATGTGTGGTATATACCTGTTCTCGAGCAAACGGAAGACTTCTGGCAGTTACCAGCATTTATTGACAGAAGCAAATGAAGCAAACCGGTCAATTATTTTCGAGCTACGATCACTAAATTTGCAGATTGCTTTTCTTGGAATTTACCAAACTGCATATCTCCATAAATTGCAATTGGTTTCAGCCCAGTTTTTAACAAAACCGTTTGGATTTCTGACCGGGTATAAGGATAGAGAGGCGTGCTTTGCAGATGCGGGAAAGCTTGGTTACCTTGCCATTTGATGGTGAGAATATTAAAATTAATTTTTTTTCCGGAAAGATCGTAAAAACGGATAAATTCCTGGTCTCCATCACGGTGGATCCCGATTATCCGTTGCTGCTCCATTAACACTTTTCGATAATTAATCAACTGCAAGATTACCCAACCACCGGGATCCAACAGCAGATAAAAATTCTTAAGGGCAGAATTGAGTTTGGCTTTGCTCAACAAGTGCGGGATTGAATTCCCCAGGCATAATACTGCTCCAAATGTTTGATGAATATGATGGCTTAACTTCTCCAGCGGAGCTTCGATCCACTTTATATTTACACCAGCGGCTTTTGAATTTATCCGGGCCTGACTTAACATGTCCGGTGATATATCTGTACCAACCACTCTAACACCCAGTTGTGATAATAAAAGGGCATGCAGGCCGGTACCGCAGGCGGCATCCAGGGCAGATTTAAAAGGATATTTTTTCAACCAGGTCTGTAATACTTCTCTTTCAGTTTTCTGGCGCTGGTGAAAACGGGTCATCACGTCATAATTTACCGAGAGCTGCTGGTAGAATTTTTCGGCTGATAGATTTTCTTTTTTGGAGTTCATACGATAACCATCTCTCACAAAATTATCATTTATCCGAAACCGATTACCTGCTGAAAAAGGTCTTGAAGATTTCCGGTGTTTCTTCCCTGGTCCAGGACTTAAAGCCTTTGCTCCTGACCATGTCAATAAGGGGTGAGGGTATGAAGGCAGTAATAAGTTCCAGTAATTCTAATTCACTCAATTTGGATAATTCGGTCATTACCAATTGGACCGGATGTTCTCCCCGGTCTAGGATTGGACGGGCATCAATACTTTTAATGACGGTCGCGGTTTTCACCCACTCAGGTTCAGCTGGAGAAGATGATTCCTGTTTCCGGGTAGATTCACTCCAGCTATCCTGCCCTACAACTTCCCTCAAATGGTTTATCAGCGTACCGAGGGAAATTTTACCTACTTCTGAAGCCTGACGTATAGTGGCTATGCGGCCGATAGTTTTCCGCAAGATGGGATTCTTTAATTTTCCAAAACTGGGAACCAGTTTAATCAATACATCTTCCAGTTCCGGGTAAGTGTAAAGTATCTCTCCGATTTTACTATCGGGAGTGATTATCAGTGGGACTGTATGGGGACTCTTATTCAACATTTTTAATTCTTTCTTTAATCGTTTGAATAATTTAATAACTTTTGCTCTCCCTCAAGTTTGCGTAAACCAGTAAGGTCCTGAGTAACCTCTAAAGTCCCTAAGTACTCTCCCGCATTGTTGCGTAAGGCAAAATATTCAATATGGATAAATTTGCCCTGCAGATTGATCCAGAAAGCTGCCCGGTTCTGCCGGCCCGATCGGAAATCGTTTAAAATTTTCTGAACGATATGGACACTGGAAGGGGGATGGCAAAATTGAACCTTACGACCAAGTACCGCCCGGTTGCGGTCAAAGATTCTATTTGGATTATCACTGAAAAATCTGACGGTATCATCTTTATCTACAAAAGTGATATCTGCTGGCAAAAACTTGAAGATGGCGCTGAGTTCTTCCAAATCAAAACCACCGGTATGAAGGCTGATTTTATCCAATTTTTTTTTCTTCGACCGGCCAGTGTTTTTCACCTTGGGTTTCCAACTTTCTTTAGGATCATATAAACAATAACCTATTTCCCCGCTTTGCTGTGCAATCTCAAACCACTCCTGTTCGGTTAAAGTATCAAGACACATTGGGAATAATATTTCTTCTTCCTTATAAATCATTTCATCTGCGGCCGTAATTGCTGGTTTGAGGCTCCAATCGCTCACCGCTTTAACTTCCTCAGCATCAAGTGCCGAACCTGCCTGCAGGGACTCAATAGCTCCTTTCAGTAAATTCCGGATCTCATCGTCTTTTCCCCACATAACGGTAGGAGGTCCTGTGATGCCATACTTTTCCAAATAAGGAAAAAGCAAATTTTCCTTCCGGCGATAGTGCTTATCAACTTCCAGTATATTATTGAAGTGCAGCTGCAGGTTACTCCAGAGGGGATCAATATCATCTTTGCTGGATAAGTCGCCTATTTTATCTAGTACCATTTTGATCTTGGATATTTCCTTTTTGAGAGCTGCATTTTCTTGCTGAAAGGTATGTACTGGATGTCCAGGAGGTACCGGCTTGACCTTGGATAAATCCACCACTCCTTTGAGTGCTTCTCCATGAACATCACATAGTTTCAGTACTTCCTGAGTAGGCAGCCCTTCCGCAATCAATTCCTGCTCAGTCTCTACCACCAGGTTATAGGGGATCTTTCCCAGCAGACGAATGAGTTGTTGCTTGATGGTCGCCGCAGATTGACCCTGATGAAGTTGCAAAATTAAATGTTTCAGAAGAGCTTTTTTCTGCTGCAGATTGTCAGTTGGTTCACTCATACCTTGCTATCCTTCTGTTTTAATAAATTTATTTTTAGTTAAACTGTTACCCTAAGAGATTCAATATTTACCCTCACCTGGATTTTTCGCTTAAACGGTTGTTGGATTATTGTCCAGAAAATTTATTATTTTTCCATTCTGCCCGATCATACTCCGTTACCTGACCACGGTTGTGTTGATATTCCTCATCGTTGAGATGTTGAATATGATAACGATAGGTCTCCAGGGAAATACTATTCTGCCAGTGACCAAAAATATTGGCAATAAAGAATCCGCTGCAGAATAAAACTACCAGCAGCAGGGCATAGGTTTTCCGGGAAAGTCGGAATTTTTTTGGAGTGACCGACAGGTACAAGGTATTTTTAACTGGACAGGCATCAATACAATTGAGACATCCATGACATTCATCCGAAAGGACTTGCTTGATTTTGTGAACTCTGATGCCTGCAGGACAGACCCGGGTGCATTTTTCACAATCGATACAGGATGAATCTTGCCGATGAATTTTCCACGGACTCAACCAACTTATTGCTCCCAACAATGCGCCATAAGGACATAAATAGCGGCACCAAAAATATGGAAGCAAAAGCGATAGCAGAATTAAGATGACTAATATCCAAAAAGTTGTGGATGAAATTTCACTAAAAAATTTCAGCATCTTGATATCGGCTACCTGGTTGTAAGGGCTGTAAATGAAATTTTCCAGATCAGTAATAGTCATCTCCAAAAAAATGGCATTCAGGAAAAACGCCAGTAACAGATATTTGAGACTGCGAAGCGGGAAGTCCAGCCAGGCAGGTAATCGGAACTGACGGTCAAATATCTGCTGGTGAATTTTAGATAACAATTCTGAAAAAAGGCTTAATGGACAGATCCAGCTGCAGAAACTCTTTTTTAGTATAAAGGAAATAGCCAAAACGATGAGCAGGATAACCAAGGCCGAGGGATGAATGTCATTAAAAATTCCGGTAGACCACCAGTATCTTAAACTGATTAAGGCACTGATGGGTAAAAATGCTTCCACCCCAGCAGGACGTTGAATCCCTGATATCGTACCATGTCCCAGTGAGTGAACGAACAGTACAAACTCTATCCCGATCCAGATGACCAATAACAGAAAGGCGATTTGAATCAACTGTCGGTATGGACGAATCTGATATCTACCATTTTTTTTATAGTGAATGTTAAATGGATTTTTCATCTATATAAAAAAGAGTTTATCAAATCAAGCACAGCTAATGTAACCATATCCATTAAAGCAAAGAACAACCATTAAAATCAGGAAATATAGGTAATTTTTCATTATCAGAGTCTCATCTAGTTATTTCTAAATCTATTAAAATCTTACTGTTAAATCAGTAATTCTAAATTGATTGGTTTTTAACATTTCAGCCATAGTTTCCAAGGTATTTTGCTGAAAGAGATTTTTCAGTTGTAGACGAAGTGGAGACCAATGCTGATGTAAGGGGCATTGATTATCATCCTTACACTTTTCTAATCCCAGCAGACACTTATCAAAAAAATCGGGTCCTTCAATTGCCTGAATTATTTCCAAAAGGGTTATGGTGCCGGCGGGACGGGTTAATTTTACCCCGCCTTTTGGACCGCGGAATGAGATCAGGAGATTTTTGTCGGTTAGTTTCTGCAGAATTTTTGTCAGAAAATGAAATGAAATGTTCAGTTTTTCCGAGATCTCACCGATGGAAATATATTCGCGATCCAAGCAGGTGGCCACATACAGCACAGCCCTCAAGCCGTAATCACAGGTTTTAGAAAGAATCATACTACCCACCTCAATTTAAGACAATATTGTCCGATATATAGATATTCATTTCTTCGTTGTCAATTGAAAATATATTTTCGTCTTTGTAAAAATCAAGGGAATCAATTCATCCGGATCTCTTGAGGTATGATGATCTGGATAACCAGACATAAAAAAATCAATTTCACTGCTGTCCGGAAATAATATTTCTCAGATATGATTGCAGCCTAGGGCGCAGAGCGATGATTAGAATTCCCTTATAATGTTTTAACAGAAAATTGAAGCCGGGATAAAATCCGGTTTGCTGCTTCTCCAGCGGTCCAAATTCATCCAGTATAATCATATTTGACTGGATACTGCTCATCAGTATCCGGTTTCCTAAATCAAATATTTTTGGATCGAAATAATATTCGCAATATTGAATCGCCTGTCCGAAACGGGGAGTGGTTGAAGCAAGCAATTCCTCCTGGCCGGTTTGGATAGCATGCAATAAATAATTTTTCTTATTAAGCATATTCCCTGGACTTACCGAGAGGAAACCTCCCACTGTTAGACCTCGGTGTTGGGCTCTATCCTGAATAGTTCTTAAGTAAGAAGTTTTACCAGAATTCTTGGGACCAATCACCAGGATAATACGGCAGGCCGGATGAAGGGTGCTCATATTTATAATTTTAATCCCAATGTGACTTCCCTGCCGGGCATAGGTATGCCATACTCACTGTAATATAGCTGATCGAAAATGTTATTGACTCTCAGATAGATCGTGAATTGATCTCTATAAGAGTAATTCAATGTGCAGTGGAATTGAGAAAAATCATTCAGTTTCTCCCATTCCAGGCTGGCAGGGTTCTGATAGTATTGATCCGCAGTATAATTGGCTTCTGCCTGTAATTGGAGGAATGCACTTACATCCCAGATCAACCAGTTATTTAACCGATGCTTGGGCCGATAGGAAAGATAATTGGACTCCCTTGAGGGAGACTGATCTTGGGCATCTAAAAAAGTATAATTTAATTGCAAATTGCAGGAGAGTACATGGATCATACCTTCTGTTTCTATCCCTTTGAATATTGCCTGAGCAGTGTTTTGCAACTGTTTAAGATTTTCTGGAAGCTGTACTTCGGTGATTAAATCATTGAGTTGGTTGTAGAATAAGGAAAATCGAAAGCGGCTAGAATGATTGGACCACTGGGATCCTAATTCAAAGTTCCAGGAATGCTCTTCCCGTAAGGTCGGATTTGGAATATTCCGTCCCAGACGATCGGAATATAATTCTTTCAAAGTAGGAAAACGGCTTTTCTTGCCCATAAGAAAAAAAATATTCATACCTAGTGACAGCTGATGGCTCAGCAAAGTCTGTCCATTGAAAAGTAAATTAGGCTCCTGTGAATATTCGCCATAAGCAGTGATTGGAACAAAGTAGTTGGCATCAATTCCCACAGAAAGATTGAACCGGGATGTCAGCTGTATATCTTGCTCTAAACCCATCCCCATTATTTGAGCCGAATATTTTTGGTATGACTCTTGATTGGTTTTCTGCCGGTGTACATCCTGCTTGAAGGAAAAAATTCCATTGGTCGTTCCCTGCTTAATCAGTTTTAGTTGAGGATAGATGATACCTCCCAGGGAATAATCATCATAGATCGAACTGAAGGAATATCGCTGGGTCTGGCTGTTATAATTATCATTGTCATAGGATTCGAGGTGATTGAAATAGCTGTCATAAAATACCACGGACTGTACTAAAATTGACGGATTGATAATATTCAAAGAGTTAATGCTGACAATATTTTTTTTCCAGTCCGGAAAGCACCAGAAACGGGGATTACTTACAAAAACCTGCGGTGGAACGTTATACCAGTTGTCTATAAAGTTTAAATTGATACCCAGCTGATGAGCAGTATTGATATCATATTGAAATTTGAAATTCAAAGAATTTTTCCGATATACACTGTTATTACGTGTACCACCGTCTTCATTGGGTTGGGCCTGAAAACTTTCTGGTAATTTAAAATCGGCAGATCTTTCCTGGGTAAACGATATTGAATATTTCATCTTGTAGATATGGTGACTGAACTGCAGGTGACCGTAAAAATGCTTCTGATTTGATCCCTCCAGACCTGCGCCCCATTTTTTTTTAGAGCCAGGAGTCCGGGTCAAAATGTCAACGGTTCCTCCCAGCGAATTTGCCCCATACAGAATTGAGGAAATTCCTTTGGAAAGCCTTATTTTTGAATAATCCTGACCAATGAGTTGGGAAACATCTACCATTCCATCGAATGGGATACTTATCGGGATGCCATCCAGGAAAACGCTGATCTGGCGTTGTTCAAATCCGCGCAACCGGAAGGAATATTCATTCCGTGAATTGCGGGAAAAGTATATACCCGGAGCGTATTCCAGAACCAGCTGCGGATTTCGGTTGTCCCTTTGCTGAATGGTTTTTGTATCAATTTCGAATATAGATATTTTTTTAAACGATGACCAGGGATCACCCATAACAATTATTTCATTCATAGAAAATTCGGGAATGGTATCGGTGGTTGCAGGATACGGAAAGGCTTCAGTAAATCCTGTAATGGCAAACACGATGAGGATAGAAATTAAACTGTTGTTCATTCCTGTTTCTGATGCTTGAGTTGATCCAGGTAATATTGATCGGCAAAGAATAAAATACGGACTGCCAATTTAACCAGCCAATCATAGAGATGTGAGATAATATTTTTGTCGCGTGGGGTACGTTTGAATTCCCGGTAGGTATTATGGGTAATTACTCGTACTTCGGGTAAGACTCGCAATGCAGTAGAAAAAACCTCGCTGAAACGTTGCAGATGAATCTTTTGCAGACTCCGGCTTATTTGTTGAATGCTAATTTTATTGGTGAACATTTTAATGCCCAATAAAATCAGAATACTTCGTTTAATCATGACCAGGCTCATCAGGAAGTACTCGGAGGAATAAGGTATACCGTACCAGCTGGCATCTTTTTTCCCCAGCAATAATGGAATTCCAACAAATAAATTGAATAATAAAAAATCAAATTTCCAATTCAAAAATATATGAAAGGCCTGTCGATTCACTAAAAATAATATGAGGATCATCGGAGGGAAAATGAACCATTGATTGGTCTGGTTGATCAACACTGCCGAGATCAGAATTCCTATAAATAAGTAAAAGTATCTTTTCATTTTTTACCCTTCAGCTGCCGGGATAACTCCTTATCCACTCGGATTGATAAAGAATAAGCAAACCATCCGGCGGTAGCACCCAAAATTAAATGGATGACAGCATAGCACAAAATGATCCAGCCAATGTAATGAAGATCAATATGTAAAAACTGTGCAATTTTCTGAAAGATTTCCAGATAAATTTTATAAATATTTTCACCGAATATAATTCCCTGGGCAATGAAGGGATGGATGATGGTATACAGAGTCAAAAGGCAAACAGTAAATATGTAACTGAATCGGTGAATTCCCAATAAAGATATTGCTATCTCGGCAATGAGAGATTCGATGAGAATAGCCATAAAAGGTCCAGCAATCACAGTTCCTAATGAAAAAACTTTTAAAATGGCTGCGATGGCACCCATCATCAGTATCGATCCCCTCCGGCGGATAAAATACCGGCCAGTCAGAAAAATAACACTGGAAATGGCCGTAAGAATGGCTCCACCCATTGGCAATCTCATACCTTTCATAAAAACTCCCAGGGTGATCTCCACTAAACCCCACATTGCACCGAAAATAGCGATAAATACACTGTCACGCGAAAGTGATTGATTTTCGGTAATTTCTTTATCTGGAGAAATGTACTTTGCAGAGATTTTATGCTTTTTTTCCATAAACTTTTAGATTCTGACAGTACGCTGGTGTTATTTTATCCCGTCGAACCGGTTTGAGTTTCCTTCTTGAATCTTTCCTGTGACATCAATATTTTGGGTGGAATTGGAATACCAACTATAAATGATTGGACATCTTCAGACAAATTAATATTGAATCCGCCAGGCTATTCTACCCGTTTCAAGACCGAACATTATTTTCCAGAAATTTATTTCCATACCTTTTACTCCCGTTACCAACTCCACTGACCGGTTGAAGATATCCTTCGGGATGAAAAAAAAACAAGAATTATTTTAAAAATGATAAAGGATCATAAACCCTTGAATTGATAATTCAGGCGAAGTTAGAACATTTTGAGGTTCTTGATGATGTAAATAATAGATTAACTTTTAGAATACTAAAATCCTTTTTTCTGTTAGACAATATGAGTGTTAAGATATTAATTTTAAAAGGTAGTATAACATTCTGTTAAATATAATTCTTAAAGCTCAATAGTCAGGAGAAAGTTTATGAGGCCATTGATTCAAGTAGTACTTTTATTTTATCTAATTATTTTTATCATTGATGGATTTGCACAGGATTCACTGCCATTGCGGGATAGTACGGATTTTGAGTTTACTGTTGAAAGGACCGTAAAACATACCCCGGTTAAGAGTCAGGATAGCACCGGAACCTGCTGGGTTTTTTCCACTTTATCTTATCTGGAATCTGAAATGTTGAGGATGGGCAAGGAGGAAGTAGATTTATCGGAAATGTTTGTGGTCCGCCATCTTTATCCTGAGAAGGCGATGAATTATTTTAGACTTCACGGCCGTGGTACTTTTGGTGAAGGCGGTTTAAGTCACAATGTTCTGGCATCTATTGAAAAATATGGAATAGTTCCGGAAATCATCTATCCGGGAAACAAAAGCCCTGAGGGGATTCATTCACATTTTGAAATGGTTGCAATTTTAAAGGCAATGCTGGATGCTGTAATTTCTCAAAAAAATGAACACCGTACCGTATTATGGAAAAATGCCTTTTTAGCCGTTTTAGATAGTTACCTGGGTCAACCCCCTGTGGAATTTGTTTATAAGATAAAGTCCTATAATCCTCTGACCTACTCACAGCAGTATCTGGATTTGGATTTTACTAATTATGTTGAACTCACTTCTTTTTTGCATCATCCTTATTACCAGAAATTTCGCCTGGAGATACCGGATAATTGGAGTTACAACAGCGATTATTTTAACATAACCCTGGATGAACTGGAAGCGATGGTCGATTTTGCTCTGCAAAATGGATATTCTGTGGTTTGGGACGGTGATGTGGGAGATGAATATTATGCAGATAAGCAAAAGGGATATGCTACCGTTCCCCTTGACGAACCCAACAAAGGTATTCAGGAGGAAAAAGAAATTACAGCTGAAATGCGCCAGGAAAAATTTGACAGTTTCGAGATGACCGATGATCATTTAATGCACCTGGTGGGTACTGCACATGATCAGCACGGGAGGAAATTTTACCTGGTAAAAGATTCATGGTATGCCAACACTCCCTACCGCGGATACATTTATTTATCCCGCTCCTATTTCCGTTTGAAAACCATTGCCATCATGGTTCATAAAGAGGGAGTACCAGAGCAAATCAAGAAAAAATTAGACTGGAAGAATTAATAAAAAAATTGAAAAACTTGGTTATAATCCCAACTGATCGGAAATCGTTTGCATTGCTTTGAGCACTGTATCGATGTGTTCTTCCAGTGATATCCCAAGCATTTGTGCGCCTTGAATGATTTCCTCGCGATTTACTTGTCGGGCAAAAGCCTTATCTTTCATTTTCTTTTTTACTGAAGATACTTCTACTTCCATCAGT
>Ga0154654_1022_pt9 | contig 11298 bp, 8 predicted proteins | sample Rifle2008BG13ft_FD_116083 | JGI IMG/M metagenome (GOLD analysis project Ga0154654, IMG submission 116083) | Caldithrix sp. RBG_13_44_9 | reverse complement strand
TGATCTGCCGGTAAATTCCTGGAATGATGTGGTAGACCTTTATCTGGGCAATCTGGGAAAAGAAATGACATTCACCATCAAACGTGATGAGCAGGTTTCCGATATTGTTTTTCATAAAGATATCCTCAAAGAGCAGAATGCCGATCAGCTTGATATCTTTCCCCGTTTTCCCGCCATCATCGGAGACATTAATCCCAATTCTCCTGCCCAGGCAGCAGGTCTGCAAATGGAGGACCGGATTGCCAGTATTGCCGGCCAGCCAATAAACAGCTGGGATGAAATGACCAGTATTATCCGTGGTAATGGAGGAAAATCATTGCTGTTTGAAATCATGCGGGAAGGGGATTCCTTCAGTTTGAGCATCACCCCCGAGATTGTTTCGGAGATCGATGAAAGCGGAGTTGATCATATGGTTGGCAAAATTGGCATCGGCCCGTTTTTTGATCAGAAAAAATTAGCTCTACTGCCGGCGCTGGCAGAGGGATTCAACAAAACCATCTTCATTTCCCAAATGAGCGTGAAAGGGCTGTGGTGGCTGCTCAGTGGAAAAAAATCCGTTAAGGAGAGCCTAGGCGGACCCATCATGATCACCAAAATGGCCGGAGATTTTGCCAAAATCGGATTTGATTATCTGATGGAACTGATTGCCAACCTGAGTATCATGCTGGCTCTGATCAATATTCTCCCCATCCCGGCCCTGGACGGCGGACATATCCTGATTGTGGCTATTGAGGAAATCCGGCGGAAGCCGTTAACAACCAAAACCAAATTGAAAATTCAGCAGATCGGTATGGCTATTTTATTCGTGCTGATCATATTTGTGATGTATAACGACATTACCCGGATTCTATAAACATTTTTTGCAGTCAACCTGGTTACCCGGAATAATTTTGTTCCGGGTTTTTTATTTACGAGCTATTCATACTGCTGCTCTCAGTAAAAGAGCAGTATGATCACAATACCAGCCCTTTCATGTACTGATCCAGCTGGGAGAGGAACAGATCAATTTTCTCGCCGTAACCTTCCTCGTACAGCAGAAGACGCCGCAGATTAATTGCCTCCAGGTAAATCGTTTTCAACTTCTCCAGCAGCTGCTCCCGTCCTCCTGAGGCATTGCCCCGGGAACCCCAATTTTTTACCTGCGGCAGAATTGATTTCAGCTCTCCCTGTAATAGATAATATTTTGCATATCCCGCGCTTTGCATATTTTCCGGGAATTTTTGTACCCATATTTTTAATTCCAAAAAAATGGGGTCAAGATTTTCTTCATCCGTCAATTCCATTTCTAAGAGAAATGTTTCCCCCAGCCACAGCCTTAATTCCTGCCGTTGTGAAATAAGCAGACTGTCCCCGGTTGAACCACTATTCCGATCCAGAGTCTGTTTTAATTGAAGTCCCAGCTGATCTAAAACCTGCAATTTGGCCGGAGCCTTTTGAATCTCCGGCAACAGCTCAAAAATAATGCCAGCCCGCAGGAGGTGAAGCTGGTTAATGCTCCGCATATCATTCACCTTATCCTGTCTATCCAGTGCTTCCTGCGAATACTTCAGGGCTTTCTCAAGATTTCCCAGCTGATAATGACTGTCTGCCTGCAGTAATTTTATCTGAAAACAGCTGGCAGAAAAATCAGAACAATCCATGGAAGACTGGATGAGCTGCTCGTATTCCCCGCTATCGTGCAACTCCTTCGCTTCTTTATATTTGGTAGAAGCGCATCCCAGCATTAACACAATTATGCCCAGGATAAAATAGCAGCTTCGCCAGCCAAACGGAATACTCCTGAAGATTTTAATCATACCACCGCCTGTCTTTTTGTCTGAATCATATTCTAACCGGTCAATTCAAAACCGAAATTATATTCTCACCTTGGATGCCAATTATTCAAAAAATATATTACGACATTTTCGAAAATCAAGTGATGATTTCTCCCGGAGGAAATTTACTGATGACCAGTGGCGGCTTCATGAATCTCAGAATAGCGAAACACAAAACTATTTTATGGTTTTTAGCAGTTATTATCACCCTTGCTTCAGCGGTATACCAGAGAATGACCGGACCCACTTACCCGGTCCGCGGTAAAATAACCGTGGGAGACCAAAAGATCCCCTACAAATTCTTGCGCAGTGAAGTGACTGACCGGGACGCTAAAGTGAAACTAACCGTGGTAGATTCTACCATTAGTGGTTATATCATTTACAAACGGTACCGGTCGAACGACGACTGGTCAACAATACCGCTGGTCCGGGAAAAGGAGTTATTGACCGGTTATTTACCCAAGCAACCGGCGGCGGGCAAAATCATTTATTCAGTTCATCTGAGGAGGGGAACAGAGGAAGTTTCTTTAACCGGGACACAGCCCATCATCCTGCGTTTTAAGGGTGCGGTTCCGGGATGGGTGCTCATTCCCCACATCCTGATCATATTTTTAGCCATGCTGTTATCCAATCGCACCGCTCTGGAGGCACTGGATTCTTCCGGTCAATCTAAAAAATATATGCTTTGGACAATTGGATTCTTTCTGGCGGGTGGATTTATCCTGGGCCCGGCCGTTCAGAAATACGCCTTTAATGCCTGGTGGACCGGCATCCCTTTCGGCTATGACCTTACCGATAATAAAACCCTTATTGCCATGCTGGGTTGGTTGTGGGCCTGGTACAAAAACCGCCAGCAGCTTCGTCATCGCGGCTGGATTATTTTTGCGGCGGTGCTGATGTTGGGTGCTTACCTGATTCCGCACAGCTTGTTCGGTTCCGAACTGGATTATACCCGGATGCCCGGGGAGATACGACCTTAAACCACGCCAGAACATCCTGCACATCTTTCACAATTCCACCAAGAATAGCAGAATAGGGATCTTTTTCCCTTCTCCCGGTTTAACCAGCTGTTGAAAATTCTCTGGAAATTATCAACAACTGATTTTAAATACTGATTATTTCCTCAGACTGATTTTTATAAATTATCATTCCTGTTCTGCAAACAGGTATTCCAACAGGAAAAGGTAATTTCAGATGAATGGGAAGTACTGAACCGTATGCTCAAATTAAAATCGATTATCACCCATACTCCGGAATTTGAACAACTGCGGGAGCAGATTTTTTCGAACCGGATAGTCAGCATCAAAGGAATCAGTGGTTCCTTCTTGAGTTTTATCCTGAATTATGTTTTTGAATTATTTGAAAACAGTCTGTTGGCGATCATCCCAGATACCGAACGGGCAGAAAAATTAGCCGATGATCTGCAATCACTGATGCCCAGGAGCCGGGTTCATTACTTCCCGCAAGCCGAAACTTTACCCTATGACCAGGGCAGTTTCACTCCGGCTATCCATAGTGCCCGGCTGAACACCCTGGTTTCTCTGCTGGAAGAACCCGCTTCCATCATCATCACCACCCCGGTAGGACTGCTGCAGCAAATCAGTTCTCCGGAAGCAATCCGGAAACAGGTGAGCTACCTGAAAGTGGGTGATACCGTCGTCCGCGACTTTCTGATTGAATGGCTGGTGGAATCAGGTTTCGAGCGGATGCCGGCCCTGGAAGAGATCGGTCAGTTCAGTGCCCGCGGCGGTATTGTTGATGTCTTTTCCCTGGAAGCCGAAGCGCCCTACCGGATTGAATTCGCGGACGATCAGATCAACTCCATCCGGGAGTTCGAAATTCTCTCCCAGCTGTCGATCCGGCAGGTTAAGAATATCCGGATCGTTGGGAAATCAACCGATCAGGCACCCCGGGCCAATCTGTTCCAATACCTGAAACCCGGTTCACTCGTTTTCTGGGATAATGCTGAGCAGGCCGGAAATATGATCAGGGAATGGTTGATCCATGCCGAAAGGATTTTCCAGGAGAAGCCGGATCTGCCCCCGTCCTGGTATTTGTCAGAAGAAGCAATTCAGCAATTGTCAAATAATTTCCGGCAGATATTTCATGCCCGGTTGCAGCCTTCCACCACTCAGATGGTCAATTTCCAGGTTCAGGCACCACAATCCTTTCAGGGAAATTTCAAACGGTTTTTAAAATATCTGGAAGATCGTCTGGGACGGAATCAGAAAAATCCTTTTCCGTTGTATATGGTTTTCGATACTCCGGCACGACGGGAAAGACTGGAGGAGATTATTTTGGCCGAAACGGGCTGGCTGCCACCCATTAAATTTATCCAGGGAGATATTCATAACGGCTTTTACCTGCCGACAGTGCCGCTGGAGGTTTTAACGGAACATGAAATATTCGACCGGATAAAAGCCCGTAAAAACCGCCGTAAACCCCGGGTTTCCGGCAGCATCATCCGCCAGTTGAACAGTCTGAAATTTGGCGACTATGTGGTGCATATCGATTACGGAATTGGCCGCTACACCGGGACCGAACGCATTCAGGTGGGGGGAGTAGCGAAAGATACCATAAAAATAGAGTATGAGAATAAAGACCTGCTATATGTCAACCTCGATAAGCTCAATCATGTCCAGAAGTATGTAAGCGAGGAAGGATATCAGCCTCCCCTCACCCGTCTGGGAAGTGCCGAATGGGACCGTACCAAGGAGAAGACCCGCAAAGCGGTGGAAAATATTGCCAAGGATCTGGTGCAGCTGTACGCCAGCCGCATCAGCAGCCAGGGCACTGCCTTTCCTGCAGACAGCGTGTGGCAAAAGGAACTGGAAGCTTCCTTTATCTATGTGGATACGCCGGATCAATCCCGTGCCACCCGCGAAGTAAAAGAGGACATGGAGCGCAGTAAACCAATGGATCGTCTGCTGTGCGGCGATGTAGGTTTTGGTAAGACCGAAGTGGCGGTGCGGGCTGCTTTCAAAGCGGTGAATGACAGCAGGCAAGTGGCTTTCCTGGTACCCACCACTATTCTGGCACAACAGCATTATTACACCTTGCGGGAACGCTTGCGAAACTATCCGGTGAATATCGAAGTACTCTCACGGTTTCGCAGCCACGGGGAACAGAAAAAAACGCTGCAGCGGCTGGAGAACGGGGATGTGGATGTGATCATCGGAACCCACCGCCTGCTATCCGGTGATGTCAGGTTCAAGGAATTAGGGCTGCTGATTGTTGACGAAGAACAGCAATTCGGAGTGAAACACAAAGAACAACTGCGCAAATTTAAGGTTAATGTGGACACCTTAACCCTTTCAGCTACACCGATTCCCCGCACTTTACAAATGGCCCTGATGGGAGCCAGAGATCTATCGAATATTGATACTCCTCCCCAAAACCGCTTACCGATCATCACCGAAATCTGTACCTGGGATCGCGATCTGATTTACCGGGCAATCAGTTACGAACTGGGCCGGGGCGGACAGATATTTTTTGTTCATAACCGGGTACAGACCATTGGGGGAGTGGCTGAGCTGCTGAAACAAATCAACCCTCAGGCCAGAATCGGAATTGCCCATGGACAGATGCGGGAAAGGGATCTGGAAAAAGTAATGAACGAATTTTACAGCAAGAAAATCGATCTATTACTCGCCACCATGATTATAGAAAATGGATTGGATATCCCGAATTGCAATACCATCATCATTAACCGGGCGGATCAGTTTGGTCTGGCGCAGTTATATCAGCTGCGCGGCAGAGTAGGCCGGTCGGATCGTCAGGCTTACGCCTATTTAATCGTACCTCCGCACGACCGGTTAAATGACACGGCCCTGAAGCGGCTATATGCCATCGAGGAATTTTCAGATTTAGGTTCGGGTTTGAAGATCGCTCTCCGGGACCTGGAGATCCGGGGAGCCGGTAATTTACTGGGACACCAGCAAAGCGGGTATATCAATGCGATAGGATACGATCTTTATCAGAAGATCCTGCAGGAATCAGTCCAAAAGATCCAGGAAGATACCCTGCCTGAGCAGCTGCTCAACCGACGCATTCCGCAGGTGGATGCTACGGTAGAAGTAGAGGTGGAAATCTTTATCCCGGATGATTACATCCAGTCCGGAAACGAAAAAGTGCTGATATATCACCGCCTGCTGAATTTAGACAGTCTGGTTTCCATCGATAACCTTTTAAAGGAATTGCGTGATCGTTTTGGCCCCCCGCCACCGCCGGTTTTAAATCTGATCGAAATGGTTAAAATTAAGAAAATGGCCGGACAGCATTATATCAAAAAAGTCAAAATCCATAAAAACAGGATGATTCTGACCCTGGATAAACAAATCAGCGAACAGGATTTCTTCATCGAACAAGAACTTCCCCGTTATATCAACCAGAAAATGGCTCCGCTGCAATTCAGTCAGACTGAGGGGCTGAAAGTGATTGTTGAACTTAAGGGCAGCAACCCTGCCGAATACCTGGTCTTTGCAAAAAATTTCTTGCAAAATCTTTGATCCACCAATAAGTTTATCAGTTTATTTTGCAATGGTCAAGAATTGAATTACTTTAGCTGATCGGAGGTTTTAATGTTTACTATTCTATTCCGCTTTCTGATTTTGGTCTCCTTAACAATCATTCTGGTCTCAGCCTGCAGTGAGTCCCCCGAAGTGGTGGGAAAAGTTGGCGGCGAGCGTATCAATCTGCAAGAATTCCAGGAAACTCTGCGGTCAGAATACCGTGATAAGAAAACGAATGAGATTTCCTTTGAAGAAAGAAAAAAGGCCCTGTTGAAAGCCCTGGAAAGCCGGGTGAAAGTTGTAAAAGCTAAAGAACTCAATCTGCAGGATAAGCCAGAATATAATGAGTTTATAGACATTCGCCAGGACCGGATCCTTGCCAGTAAATTACCGGACATCCTTATTACCGATAAGTTTGTCACTGAAAACATGATCCGGGCTTACTCTAAATTACAGACGACCAGACCCCGTGTTATCCTGCTGTCCCTGGGCTTTGAGGATTCAAAATATCTTAAAGCACCGCGCAGTCTGGATGAGACGATCAAACTGGCAGAGTATGTTCTTAAGCAGATTCGCAACGGAACAAACCTGATGAACTTAACCGAACAGTATTCGGATGATGAAAATGGCCGGAAGATGAGAGGGATCTACGATCCGTTTTCACCGGGAGTTTTTGATCCGCAACTGGATATTGAACTCAGTATGGCCAAAGAGAACCAGTTACTTGGCCCCATAAAAACTCCCCGGGGTATCTTTATCGCCCAGGTGATATCCCTGAATCCGGTGGAAGCCGGACTCCCGGTGGGAGGGGAAAAAGACCGCATCAAATGGCAGATTTTTAATAAATTCTACCGCCAGGAGGGAGATCAGCTCCATAAAGAGCTGACTGAAAAATTTAAGACAGAATTAGGCTGGGAAATTTCTGACAGCGGAATCGAACAGTTTCTGGCAGCGATCCAGGTCTGGTCACAAGGTCCTCAGCCCAGTGACAAATCCTTCACTGATGAACAACGCGCCATTTATCTGGGGAAGGTTGGGAAAACGACTATCACCGTGGGATCTTTTATCAAAGAATTCCAGGGATCATTTTCGTCCAATTATATCCGGATGAACAATCCGGTCGATATGAAGAAAGTATTGGTGGACTATAGTGAACGTTATCTTACCTGGTTGATCAAAGCGAAGGAACATAAAGTACAGGAACTGCCGGATGTTCAATATCAGATTAACAAAGTCGAGAACGAAAGACTGGCGGAGTTATTAGATAAATATGAAATTCAGGAAAAATCCACTCCAACCCCCGAAGAAATTGTTTCCTATTACCAGGCCAATCAGTCTAAATACCTGGAGCCGAAGAAAATCCGGGTCTGGGAGATAGCCATAAAAGACCAGGAACAGGCAGCGAAAATTTATAAAAAAGCAGTGAACAATTTTTCTGATTTTGAAAATCTGGCTCAGCAATATACCGAAAAAGCAAGCATGAAAAACCGTAAGGGGGACCTGGGCTATCAAAATGCCGGTTCCCCGCGCAGTGTAATCAAAGCGGCCTTCGAAGCCGGTGAGAATAAAATAATTGGTCCACTGGAAGAAAATAATTTCTTCTATATTATCAGGACCGGAGATATCCAGCCGGAACGTCAGAAAACTTTAGCTGAAGCGGAGCCAGTGATTAAAGCAGCCGTCCATAAGGAAAAACAGGATCGTTTGCGCCAGCAATTGATGAAAGATTTGCAGAAGGAATATATTTTCTGGATCAATGAACCTTTATTAAGAAAACTCTCATAGGCGATATATGTCAAGAAAACTAAGAATATTTTCAGTTCTTATCCTCCTGAGCTTCGGTATCTATCTGAACTGCCGGAATAATTCGGTACCTTCCATCGAGATTGTGGCTAAAGTTGAAGGAGAAACTCTAACCCGCGAAGAATTATTGCGCTGGCTGCCCCCTAATTTACCGGAAGATCAGAAAGCAATTCTCGCCCGGCAGTATATTGACCGCTGGGTTCAAAAAAGTGTTCTGGCCCAGGCCGCCAAGGACGATGGAATTAAACTGTCGGTCTATGAAAATTGGTCACTGGACTTCCTGCAGAAGGAAATGCTTTCCCAGAAATATTTTACCGCCAAGCTGCCCCGCGATATCATTATCACCGATCAGGAAATTTCCACTTACTATGATCAGAATGTCCAGCAGTTTATCCGGAATGAGGATGAAGTCCATTTGATACAGCTGTATTTAGATAATCTGGATCGGGCGATTGCTGAAGAGATACGGGAACAGGGCAACCTGCTGGAAGTGATCAAAAAGAATTATCTGGATTCCCAGCCCACCCGGATTGTCGAGAGAAACGGAGATCTGGGCTATGTGACGATTAATTCCCTGCGGAAAGAAATTATCCGCCTGGTCAGGAGCGGTAATACCGGTAAGATTTACGGTCCGATAAACATGGAAAACGGTTATTACTACTTTCAGATGATGGATAAACAGGCCGGCGGCACTTTTCGCAGTCTGGATCTGGTAGAGGAAGAGATCAGGCTGCGGCTGGTTGCCATGCGACGCCAGAAACTGACTGAAGACCTTGCCCAGCAACTGGTGGAAAAAGCGAGCGTTAAAATTTTTCCGGAACATATTAAATAATTGATCGTGGTTAAGTAATAATGGATTGTTAATCAGACAAAGGAAACATATGCCGAAAGTCTTCCGCTGGATTTTCCTGCTCCTGTTTATATTTGCCTCTCATTCCACCGCCCAGCAGTTGTTTGATGGAATTGCAGCGATTGTGGGTGACGAAATCGTCCTGATCTCCGATATCAATGCACTGATTACCTCCTATGCCTTTCAGAACCGGATTGATATTACCAAGCAGCCTGATTTGTATCAGCAATTGGGGAAAGAGTTCCTGAACCGCTTAATTGACCAGAAACTTCTTCTGATCAAGGCAGATGAAGACACCATTCAGGCTGATGAAGACCGGGTGGAACAGACGCTGAATCAGCAAATGGATTATATGCTGCAACAGGCCGGTTCAGAAAAAAAACTGGAAGAATACTATTCCTCCCCGATTTTCAAAATAAAGAGCGATCTGCGAAAAGAGATCAGTAATCAGATGAGGATCAGCATTTTGCGGGAAAAAAAATTCGGCATTATTAACATATCCCGTAAGGAAGTAGAAGTATTCTACCAGACGTACCAGGACAGTCTTCCCAACATGAAATCCAGCGTCGATATCAGTCACATCCTGTTGCAGGTGACACCCAGTGAGAGCAGCATTAAAGAAGGGTATGAAAAAGCTCTTACCATCCAGAACAAATTGAAGGAAGGGGAAAATTTTGCCGATTTGGCCCGGAAATACTCCGAGGATCCGGGGTCGGCTGCTAATGGGGGTACTCTGGGTTTCGTATCCCGCGGAACTTTAGTCAAAGAATTTGAAGAGGTCGCCTTTGGGCTGGAACCAGGACAGATCTCAGATATCGTTCAGACCCAGTTTGGATTCCATATCATCCAGCTGATCGAACGGCAGGGTGAGAGAATCAGTGTGCGGCATATTCTGGTTCAACTCAAACCCACCGCTGATGATGAAAAAAGAGTGATTGAAAAGCTGAATCAGATCAGAGAAACGGTAATAAATGGTGATTCCACTTTTGAAGACCTGGCCGTAAAACATTCAGCCGATCCCAATATTCAGAAAGATCGGGGACACCTGGGAGTATTTGAAGAGGGAGGATTTCAAATCAAAGAATTCGAAAGTGCCATAAAAAATTTGAATACCGGTGAGATCAGCCTGCCCTTTCGTACCGAATTCGGCTACCATATTGTTATGCTGAACAAGCGCAATGAGGCCCGTCAATTTACTCTGAAAAATGACTGGGAACAGATCGAACAATGGGCCTTACAGGATAAACGAGAAAAAGAGTTTTCCAGCTGGTTAGCACAACTTCGCAGTGAAATTCCGGTGGTCATAAGGATCGATCTGTAAGCGGTTCTATCAAGTGCTTATGATCTCCTGGCAGAAAAAACGGCCCCAGCGGCAGGAAATAATTACTCAATGGCTGGAACTCTATCCGCGGCAGAGGATGGAGTATACTCAGGGCGATGGCGGCCGGATTGTATTACTTATTCCACATTCCCGGAACTGGTTCACCCGGAAATTTCTCCCCACTCCAAAAAACCCTGCCCAGAGGATTCATCTGGATGAAATTGGATCCTTTGTCTGGCTTCATTTCGATGGCAAACATACTTTAGAAAAGATATCCCGGATGGCGGAAGAAAGATTTGCCGAAAAAGTTCAGCCGGCTCAGGAACGGATCGTATTGTTTACTCAGCAGATGTATAAACAGAAATTCATTACCATGCACGCCCGGCAATTCAATGAATCCATCCCTCCAATAAAATAACACCCTTTCCTTCCATGATCTTTTCCCAATCCTTACCGCCAGCTACTGGATTTTTTGTTGAATTTTTATCCGCTTATTGGGATCCTGTTTTCCAACCCAGTGGATAAATCGATTCATATCCGGATGTTTTTTTAATTGATCAAGGGTATTCAATTCCCGGGCCAATTGCCAGTTGGAGAACAATGAATGAATCATTCCATGGCAGGCTTTACATATGGCGACGACCTCTTTCCCGACCCCGTCTCTTGATTTAGGAATCAGATGATGAATGGTGTGTTCATCCACTTTCCGTAAACACAATTCACAGATCATATCCCGCTCTGAATAAAGCCGAGTGACTTACTTTTTTTTATTTTATTTTCAGGATTTGACCGCGATAAAATTTGATAATATTCAACTGCGAATTTACCCTGGGCTTAACGCCGAACTGGATGTTTTCCAGCATCCCCTGATAGAGACCGCCTTTAGCCAGTTTATCACGGTAGGCCCCGCGATTGATTCCCGGCTCATATTGCGAAATCATCCATTTGCCGATATCATATCCCAACAGGTGATACAGTTCCGGAGTCTCCTGCATCTGC
>Ga0154654_1149_pt1 | contig 11415 bp, 6 predicted proteins | sample Rifle2008BG13ft_FD_116083 | JGI IMG/M metagenome (GOLD analysis project Ga0154654, IMG submission 116083) | Caldithrix sp. RBG_13_44_9 | reverse complement strand
TTGATAAACTCGTTCCGGGGTGGGATATGATCAGTATCGTACAATTTCAGTTGTTTGTGCTCTGGGAGAGTTCCCAGAAGGTCAAACATGGGTTTGATGCCTATCTCGATACCTGCATCGTACCCGCCATTCAGCATCAGGGTCGGCGTTTTTACCCGGGATACATAGTTAAGCATATAAGCTTCAGGGCGCCCCCGCCTTCCAAGACTACCTCCAACTAAAATACTTACTTTGATGCGCTCTTCAACAGCCGGAATGATGGCACCTAATCCGCCTCCCCAGCTCATGCCGTAATAAGCAATTTTACTGCTGTCGATGTCCGGTCGCGTTTCCAGGTAGTCGATGCATCTCCTGAAATCTTTGACGATTTGGGTTAAAAATTCGGTATAGGCATAAGAGTCGGCACCATAATGAATAGAGACCAGAGCAGGATCGCCTCGCTCGAATGTTCCCTTATAAACCGGATAAAGTGCAGCTCGACCGTTTTTGACGATAAAAGAAAGGAATAATGGGAATTCATAATAATTCTCGAGGTCTTCGCTGGATTTCTTTGACAGAGAAGCACTGCCGGGAAAATAGATCACTGTCTGATACGGAGGCTGGGTCTCTTTTGGAAGGAAGAGATAGGCGATGATCCTTTCACCGCCATAAGCAGCGTCAAAGGTTATTTTTTCCTGGATCCAGCCTCCGGGGCTTTCCTTCCGCGATTCGACCTGCTCATTCAAATTTGTCTTGTCATAGGAAAACTGTTCTTTATAAACCTGAAAAACGGCATCCGGAACGGGAGTCTCTTTGTAAAAATCTTTGGGTTCAACCAGACTCTCCAATTGAAACGCGGATCCGGGAATCTTATCGAAATCTGAATAGAGGGCACATCGAAAACCGTTCTTGGGGGAACGATCCATGGGAGGAGCTTGTCTTACATTACCAAACTCGTAGGTGTTATCGTCCCAGGCACCACCGCGGATCACTCTCCCCATCGGGGCCTCATTCCAGCACCATTCCCTGACATTCCCGGCCATGTCATACACCCCAAAAGGTGTGATGCCCGGAAGGCTTCCCACCGGGACTGTTCCTTTACCCTGGAAATTGCTGAAGGGAGCGAGAACGGCAAAACCTCCCAGTTGAAAAACTCGAACCATCGGTACATACTCGCCTCTGGCCATCCCCCAGTGAATCATTGTCGGCAGGCTTTTACCGGCATATTCTGCGTATGCCGCAGCCTCGTACCAGCTGACTCCAGATACCGAATGCTCGCCCTGACCTTCAAGATAGTCTCCTGCGAACCAGGTCGAGGGACCAGGCTGGTCCGTTTGATCCACGAATTTCTTGATTGCGTTTTCCCAGGTCAACTCTTTACCTTCATTGATAAACTTGTGTTTCCAGTATTCCTTCTTTTTATAGCCACCGTTGCTGATGAATTCCTTGAATTGCCTGTTGGTGATTTCATATCTATCTATGTAGAAGTCACTTATTTCCCCTCTTTTAGTTTCTCCGCCCTGGACCCGGACCATTCCCGACGGCACACTTCCAATCCGATCCAGGGTTCTTATTAAATGGTAAGGAATAATGGTACCAGGCTGATTGATTTTACCACCGGTGTCCCAGGTGGAAGATGCAGCCAGGACATTCTCATAGCCTTCTTTTTCAAACTTCCATCGGAAAATTCCGACTGGCAGTCTTACCTTTTCGAGAGGCGAGATACCGAGAAAAGACCATTCACTTTCCGGGGCTTCGTAATCCTTTATATAAATTTTTGCACCGGATGGTTCTGTCCTGATATCGATATTCAAGGCACATCTTGAAAATAGTTCCTCCAGTGTGGGATCGTTTCCGAGAACAGCTTCTGCTTTTTCGGCCAGACGGTAGGGTGGGATAAGGTTCCGCCAGACATCGTTCTCTCCGATCATTTTCTCAATTTGCGGTAGAACCACCTCCCTGGCCCACCGTATTTTAGCCTGGCGGTTGAAAAACCAGGCTGCCACCAGGATAATGATACCCATCATTCCGACTATGGGAATGGCAACATGAGGCCTGCCTATCCGCCGCAGGAAGGTACGCAGGTTAAATTCTCCCAGTTCTTCTGCCTGCAAACTGTCCCGATAGTGATTCAGATCTTTTAGCATTTCCGCAGCAGATGAATAACGTGATTCTGGAGCTTTCTTTAAAGCCTTATTGATAATCTGTTCTACTTCTGAAGCAACAGCCGGGTTTACTTTGGTAACCGCTTTTGGCTCTTCATTTAAGATCGAATACATCACTGCCTGTTCATAGTCCCCCTTGAAGGGCCGTTCTCCGGTCAGCATCTCGTACAGTATTACCCCTAACGCCCATAGGTCGGTACGGTGATCAACATCTGCACCCCTTGTTTGTTCAGGTGACATGTAGGCCACCGTGCCCAGGGTCGTTCCTTCTTTGGTCAGTAGGGTCCTTCCCAGCAGCTTTGCCAAACCAAAGTCCATGATCTTTATCTGATCTTTCTCTGTAATCATGATGTTTGCTGGTTTTATATCGCGGTGGACAATTCCTTTGGCATGAGCTTCCTGCAGGCCTTTGGCTATTTGAATGGCAATATCAAGTACTTTATCAACTTCCAGCTGCATACTGCCAATTGACTCTTTCAGTGTCTGGCCTTCATAACAGGACATCACGATAAACAGCTGATGATCTTCTGTCTCGCCAATCTCATGGATAGTGCAGATATTGGGGTGATCGAGAACGGATGCTGCTTGTGCTTCATGGATAAAGCGTTGTTTCGCTTCAGGATCACGAGTTAGTTCCGAGGGAAGAAATTTCAGGGCAACTATCCGTTTGAGTTTGGAGTCTTCAGCTTTATATACGACCCCCATGCCGCCGGCACCGATTTGTTCAAGGATCCGATAATGGGAAATGCTTTTACCGATCATAATGATTTTCCGTTATTTGGGGGTTTGATGAATCAAACCCCTACATAAATCCTATTTGCATGCCAGGCACCCGTCTACCGATGGCTTATGTAAAATGGTTTTACCGATTATAAATGTGTGTCCATTTGCTGTTTTCCTGAATTCGGTCAGTATTCTGACTTTATTTAACCGAATTTAGTCAATTTGCAACCTGAATTTTGGAAAATTGTACTCAAGCGATGATTCTAAGTATTAACCTGGAAACGTTACCTAATTTTTGTTAGTTGTAGGATCTGAAAATTCTGAAATATTAAATCTTACATATTATATATTTTTTTACCATCCCCACCCCTGAATATCCAGATTGGTCAGACCGGCCTCCCGGGCCGAATTTACCGCTTCCAGATATTCTTCCCGGGTAATCCTTCGGTTGATTTCCGGATAATCCGAAGCTTTATACATCGGCTGGTACTGCGACATGATGTTGACATAAGTATCTTTGGGAAGATTTTCCGCGATCCACTCCATTACCTGTTTACTGCCGCTGACATTATCAGGCATCACTAAATGGCGAATCATCAGACCACGGTACATCAGGCTGTCTTCATCCGGTTTGGCCACTCCCACCTGTCGATGCATCTCCAACAGTGCCTCTTTAGTGATCTGGGGATAAGAGTCAGCACCGGATGAATATTTTTCTGCCATTCTGCCGTCTGCATACTTGAGGTCGGGAAGGTAAATATCCGCGATCCCGTCCAGAATTTTTAATATTTCCAGCCGTTCCCAACCGCAGGTGTTGTAAACCAGCGGCACTTTCAAACCTTTGGACGCGGCTCTATCTAACGCTAATACAATGTGAGCTGAATAGTGAGTGGGCGTTACGACATTGATGTTATGACAACCGTTTCTCTGCAGATAAAGCATCATTTCCGCCAGCTCATCGATGTTCTTTTCCCGGCCTTCCCCTTCCTGGCTGATCTCGTAGTTGATACAGAAAACACAGCGCAGGCTGCAGTGGGTAAAGAAAATGGTACCGGAACCTCCGCTACCCACCAGCGGCTTCTCCTCACCGAAATGGGGATGATAGGCAGCAATTTCCAGTTTTGCCGATGCTAGGCAAAATCCTTTTTCCCCTTTCAGCCGGTTTACCCCGCATTCCCTTGGACATAACCGGCATTCACTCATGATATCCCACAGCTGCTGGCCTCGTTTTTTCAGTTCACCCTCCCGCTGCAGTTTTAAATAACCAGCTTCAAAAATAAAACTTCCCGACTTTACGGTCTTTTCCTTGCTTTGCCGGGCCTGCCTGCTTTCCCCTTTGCCGGTTTTGATAAGTGATACTGACAGCCCGGCAGAAATTCCGGTCAGCCAATTAAAACAATACCATAAAAATTGTCGTCTGGAATGGATCTGCATAAAAGACCTTTATTGAAAATGACGACAGGTTTTTCCAATGGTACTAAAGACTCATGCTATTTCAAAATGTGACGGCTATGCAGCAGATGATGCGAAAGCCATGATTCCCTCCAGGTTTTTCCCGGGCTATTTTATCATGACTATCTATTTCGAAAGATCGGAAAAATAATTTACTAAATTTGCAGGACTGCTTGCTTGTTGACAATAATCTATATGACTGGCATTTAATCCATTGTCAGACGAAGATCAGCTTTTTTTTGAGGTGATGACTGAGATACTTTTGAACAGTTGCTTGACACTGCTGTCTTTGCACTTAGGGCATTTCGGATGCGGATGTTTTTTGTGTTCTTCCACCGAAACATAAATTGAAAAATTCTTTTTACATTTGAAACAATGATACTCATAAGTGGGCATGTTTTAACTCCCGATTTAAAGTTTTTATTTAGGCCTTAACTTTTTTTGCGAGATGCCCGCTGTTTCTTTTGGATTCAGTTGTTGGCACTACCTCTGGTTATTTTTACTTAACTTCAGGCCCAATATAATCATTTTCTATTTAATATTCAATTTTTGACCGTAATCTACCAGAATAGTATATCAAACCGGTTAGGACTCAGGCAATTCTTTGGTGGAAGAATTAAGGAGTATCGATTTTTGTGCTAATGTCTCCTCGGTGTGGAAATGAGGATCAGTTATGTATTAATCTTATAATTTGGAAAAATTTAGGTCCTTTCCGGAAGAATCGCAACCAGCAGTTGGAGAAATCAAATTGACCAGTTGACCAGTTGATTTGTATCACATTTTTTTATCTTGATTTTTTCACTCTTTTTTCTTATACTCTTGAGCATTTTTATCATAACTCATGTAATTCAGTTCACTTAACGAGTTAATTCTCAGGAGGATCTATGCGAAGAGTACTAACAATCTGTTTGGTGTGTCTGATTCCAACGGCCTGGCTGTTTGCTGCCGGTTATCAGATCGGTGAACACGGAACCAGAGCGATGGGTATGGGAGGTGCCTTTGTTGCTCAGGCTTCTGATGCCTCGGCAGTATATTTCAATGCCGGTGGTCTGGGTTTTCATACTGGATGGAACATCCTGGCCGGTGCCACCCTGATTGCTCCTAAAGTCGACTTCACTGGTCCCACCCCTTCCACCGAGAAATCCGATCTGGTCAGTCAGACTTTCTATCCTCCCCATGCCTATGTCACTTATGGAATGGAGAGCGGATTAGCATTTGGAATCGGTCTCTATGCTCCTTATGGTCTGGGAACCGAATGGGAAGAGGATTGGCCTGGCCGTTATCTGGGGGTAAAGACCGATCTGCAGGCTTTATATATCAATCCTACCATTGCCTATCGTTTCAGTCCAAAGTTTTCAGCCGGTGCTGGTTTTAGTTACATCATGGGCGATGTATCTCTTACTAGGAAAATGAATTTACCGCCACCCCTGGGTCCCCTACCAGCTGACTGGGATATGAAGCTGGAAGGTGATGGTACTGCCTTTACTTTCAATGTAGGTCTGCTCTATAAAGCTACCGAAAAATTATCATTGGGTTTATCTTATCGTCATCTGGCTGAAATAGAATTTGAAGGCGATGCCACATTTGAAGGTGTTCCCAATGTTCCGTTGCCGTCACCACCCTATCCGGCTGGATTGACCTTGCCGATGTTATTCCCCAATCAAACCGGCAAAACGACTCTGCCCATGCCCGGTGATCTGAAAGCGGGTGCAGCCTATGCCATTAACGAGAAACTTACTGTTGAGGCTGATTTTGAATATGTATTCTGGGGTACTTATGATTCTCTGGTAGTAGAATTTGATGAAGGTGTGGCCGGCCAAACCGGATCATCAGAAGCTAAAGAATATGAAAACAGCATTTTGATCCGACTGGGCGGCGAATATAAACTGGATAAACTGGCCGTGCGGGCTGGTTTTGTGTATGATCAATCTCCAGTACCTGATAGTTCCCTCGAGCCAACCCTTCCTGATACCGACCGACTTGAATTCATTATCGGTTTAGGTTATAAGTTTAGCGATAAAGTCTGGGTAGATGGTGCATATCAGTTTATTATGGGTTCGGAAAGAACTGTAGCAGATCCACCGAATGAATTTCCGGGAACCTATAACAGTACTGCCAATCTTTTTGGTTTAAGTCTCGGTTTAGCATTATAAGAAATTCTTTCATTGGACAAAGTCCCGTTCACTCCAGAAGTGGACGGGATTTTTTTTACTCCATGCCAAAAATTTCGGGATCGATAAAGTATATTCAAATTCATCCTGGAAAAGTCTCAATACTGCAAAAAAAATGTATAGTACCACTGATCTGGTAATTGAAAAATTAGCTGAAATCTAATTTATTAGTGGCTAGCGGACATCCAGTCCACCCACCTGAAAAAAATCTGGTATCACGCTGTTTGATTTTGCATCGAATATTTACTAATATTACCGTCAGTTGTAAACATGATCGAAAATATTGATCTGATATCTGATCCCGGGGTTTGATTTTCTCGATTCCCCAAGGATTGAGGAAAGGGAAACAGTTTTTTTTGAATAAGCAGGGATCATTCCGGTATCCTGATCGGTAGTAAATCAAATTATATAAAATTCTCTGTATTCTTTATAATGAGTCTAATGTCCATATCGTAAATAAAATTTATCTGTGCTGATTTTCATTCATAAAACCTGAGAGAAAAGAGTATCATATGACCAAAACAGTGATCTGGTATTTAATTATAGGAATGATAGTGATCCTGTCCTGTTCTTCGGATGAACCCACCCAGCCCTCGGTCCCTTCGTTATTGGATAAAATGGTAGCAGTGGGCAACAGTCTCACCGCCGGAGTGCAATCCGCCGGATTAGTTGAATATTTTCAACTGCATAGTTATCCATATTTAATTGCGGATCAGATGGGGAAATCTGCTGATTTTCAGCAGCCGCTTATCAGCTCGCCGGGAGTTGGAGAGATCGATCCAGTCACCGGTACAGTCTATGGTCCTCTGATATATGAAAATGGTCAAATTGTGCAGGGAGACTCGGTCCCGGGTGGTATGGCTGGCGTTCAGGCACTATTGATTAATGCCTACCTTGCCAGACCTTATGATAACCTGGGACTTCCCGGCGCGGATCTGTATGATATTCTCAATGCCACTGGTGGTGAAGTGTATGATGCCATCTTGAGAAATCCTTACTTCGGGAATACCACTGTCCTGGATCAGGTTAAATTACTAAATCCCACCCTCATCCTGTTGTGGGCGGGTGACAATGATGTACTGGCAGCAACCCTGGATGGAGGAGATCCGGCACTAATTACCTCGGTTAACGAATTTCAAAACCTTTTTACCAGTATCATCAGCAGTTTCTCTCAGAACAGTGCTGAGATAATTCTTGCCAATATCCCCAATGTCACCGACATTCCCTATGTAAATTTCCTGGATGATAAAATTTATAAGGAGTTCAATCTGACCGGTACTGGTATCATTCAACTGCCGGTGATATTTGATCCTGATTTCCAGCCGATCGATTTCGATACCTCAGCCGCTGAACTGTATATTCCTCTGCTTACCCAGGAAAGCCTTTCCGCTACTGGCAGTCCGGTCAAACATCTGTTATTACCTTTCCTGAGTGAATATTTTACCGCTGGGTTAGGAGTGCCGGACTCTGCTGCAGTGGTGTCTTTCTTGATAGCGAGTGGCGTGCCGGTTCAGGATGCCCCTTTGCACGCTAAGCAGCTGGTACAGGCCCTCCAGGCAGGTGGTTTGATTCCCGGCGGTATCCCAATTCCCAGGACAATGACCATTACCGAAAGTGAAGAAGCGGCCATTTCTGCCGCAGTGGCGGGATATAATGCTGCGATTGATGGCATTGCTGTTTCCCAGACACCTCCCATACCGGTGGTCAATGCCAATGCCTTATTGAATCAACTCAATACAGCCGGTATTGATGGATATTCCGGTCAGTTTGTACTGACTGATCCGGCCAATACCGCCTTTAGTCTGGATGGGGTCCATCCCAACAACGGAGGTTATGCCATTATCGCCAATGCTTTTATTGACGTGATCAATCAATACCCGGAGGTAGAAATTCCCAAATTAAATACCGCGGAGTTCAAAGGACAGTATTCCAGCATGCAGCCTAAAATGATTTCTAGATTAGCTGCAGAGCAGGTGAAAGCCTATTTTGTCAAACATTAATCAATTTTTCGCTGAATATGAATATCCGGCAGAATTTTTCCGAGCCGATATTGTCCGACACGACACCATGGATTTACCAACACAATTGAATTGGATAAAATTGATTTTTTGATTCTGCCTGGGAGTTGCTTAATTTTATCGGTGAGAAGAAGCTCGTCAATCTATATAAAAAATAATCAAGAAGCTGGAGAATAAATATGGGAGAAACAAAAAACCTTCGTTCAATTTACTCTCATCTGATAAAAATCCGTAAATCGATTGAGAATTATAAAGCAGACGAAACGCACCTGGAGAAAATCCGTCTCCTGAAAATGATTGATGCTGAATTGATGGATGCCTTATATAATTTGGAAAACCTGCTGGAATTAACGGATAAAGAACCAAAATAGTCCGGGACTTCTGATCAATCCGACTGATTTCTTTCAGTTCAGCAAATGAAATGGTTTGTCATGCTTTTTTTGATTTATTTCTTCTTTTAGAGAAAGTGAACTCGGCTATTAATGTTTGTCTGCCTAGAAATGAGATTCTTGGGTCATGATATTAAATTTTATTATTTTGGAATTTTGATTTTTTTATCATCAACCATGATTCCAAATGTTTATTTTACTATGTAAACTTTTGTTATTATATTCCGATTCATAATGGGATAAGGCCGGAGAGGTTGCCAGCCAGAAAACGTGGAATTTAAAAAAACGGTCAAGAATGAGAATGAGAATTGGCGGTTATCGTGTAAAGTTTATCTTGGTCTTATTGATCCTGGTATACGGTACCGTTTTCTCACAAGATAAACGCTTCCTAGCCATATTGCCCTTTTCCAATAACGGCAGTCTGGAATATGGCTGGATTGAGCGGGGAATTGAAGAGATCCTCTACGATAAATTGGGCACGGTAGAGGCAGTGAAATTATATGAGCGGGAGACTATCCTGCGAGTATTGAAGGATGTTGGAATCCAATCGGAGGCAGATATTACTACCCGCAATGCCTTCGGAGTTGGCAAAGAGACCGGAGTGGATGTGCTGATATCCGGTACCTATGCGGTGGTTGGTGGAAACCTGGGAATAAAATTCCGGGCCGTAAGCACCTACACCGGAGCCAATATATTTCTCAATACTTTTCAGGGACCGTTGAGTGAGATATTCAAACTTCTGGAAAATGCCATTACCCAGACCTTTCAGGCGATGTCGCTGGGGATTAGTGCTTCTGATCAGGTTGTTCTGGCCCGGGCACCCACCAGTTCCATTGCCGCTTTCGAGTATTATTGTAAAGCCTATGTCCAATTCCAGAACGGCGCCGCAATTGAAACGGTTGCCGGTTTATTTAATCAGGCTCTTTCGCTGGATCAGAATTTCTGGGAGGCGCAATACAATCTGGGAGTTATCTATTTTAATTATGATCAGTATGGACGAGCTCTGAGCCAGTTTGAAAAAGTGAGCAGTCAGAATCCTAATTTTTATAAGCCTTATTATGGGATGGGAATGATTTATTTTCTGCAGAGAAACTTTGCCAGGGCGCTTGAAAATTACCAGCGGGTGTTACAACTTTCTCCGGATCATGACCGCACTTTGTATTATCTCGGCCGCATCTATGTGCGGATGGATTCGGTGACCAAGGGATTGCAATATTTAAATAAATCTGCTGAATTGAATCCTAACTATCCGCCCACCCATTATCATATCGGCATGGCAAATATGGAGCGGGGATGGTTTAAATCCGCCGTTCAGGCCTTCAAAAACACCATCAAATTAGATCCTGAAAATTATCTGGCTCATAATTCCCTGGGAGAATGTTTTTACCGTTTACAAAGATTTGATGAAGCTATTTTCGAGTACCAGCGGGCCGCAACTATCAAAATCGATTTTTCCACTGCTTATTTTAATATCGGAAATACCCACTATAAACGGGGAGCACTGCAGGAGATCGTGGATTCCTATCTGGAAATTCTGGAAACCCGTTATTCCCGCGACACTGAAAACGGTCAAAGCAACTCTCTGGCAGAGGACTTACGCAGCCTTCGCTCTGATACTACGAATGGATCTTCAAAAGTTTACCGGGAAATGGTTAACGCTTACCGCGCCGCCGTTAAATATGAACCGGGTTTTTTTGAGGCTGCTTTTAATCTGGCTCTGACCTATGAAAATATGGGTGTGGCGGACAGTGCCAAGTACTATTATAGTCAGACTATCGCGGTAAATCCCAAATTAGTGCGGGCACACATGCGCCTGGGAAGATATTATGAGCGGGAAGCAAACTATGAACAGGCACTCAAACAGTTTAAGGAAGTTGTGAAGATCGAGCCTTCCTATTTTTCTGCCACTCCCCGATTGGGAGAGCCTTACCGCTATATTAATATTATCGATAACGTTCTGAACGAATATCAAACCCGGCAGCAGTTGAATCCCAATGACCCGGAGACGCTGATTGTCCTGGCCAGGATCTTTAATAGTATCGGCCGTTACGGCCAGGCTGAGCAGTATTACCAGCAGATAGTACAGCTGGATCCCGCGAATAGTGAAGCCAACCGGGAACTGAAAAATCTGCGAAAACAGCAAAAAAAGTTGTAAGCAATCCTCACATCTCATTTCCTTTCTCTGATGCAGTTCAGGGGATAATAAAATTCATATCCGGCTGATCTATTTTTCTTCGGGTGGGCCTGGGGTGTTGAAAACCTCTCTGGCCAGATCCCAGAAAGTGACATTTCCGGGCCCAGTGGACGGCTCATCGGTCGGGGTATGGACTCCCATCCGCTCTAAATTGCTGATGGCATTACTCACTTCGGAGGAATTGGTGGCATAGGCATCCATTTTAATCCGACCGGGAAGGTTTCCTTTTTTTTGTTTATAAAGCCGGGTGAGGGAGTGATAATACTGCCACTCCAGATAACTTTGCGGTTGAAATCCCCTGGTCTTCGGATCAAAGGAAATCTG
>Ga0154654_1116_pt5 | contig 11665 bp, 14 predicted proteins | sample Rifle2008BG13ft_FD_116083 | JGI IMG/M metagenome (GOLD analysis project Ga0154654, IMG submission 116083) | Caldithrix sp. RBG_13_44_9 | reverse complement strand
GTTGTACTCGTGGTATGGGAAGACAATCGGGAGGGGAACAATGAAATATACTGCAAGAGTTCAGCAGACGGAGGTATTAACTGGGGAGCTGAAACACGGCTTACCAGTAACTCCGCTGCTTCAAACAATCCTTCGGTAGCAGTATCCAGTTCCTTTATGCATGTGGTCTGGCAGGACAATCGGGATGCAAACCGTGAGATATACTATAAATGCTCTACTGATGGAGGTGTTAGCTGGGGAACAGATATACAGCTAACCAATAACTTTGCTGATTCACGCTATCCCTCTGTTTCATTATCGGATTCCTGTGTGCATGTGGTATGGCACGATAATCGTGATGGCAACGATGAAATATACTACAAGCGCTCAACAGATGGAGGTCTCAACTGGGGACCAGAAACCCGGTTAACGAATGACTCCGCTTCTTCATTCGATCTCTCTATATCAGCATCCGGTCAAGTTGTGAATGTGGTATGGACTGATACTCGTGATGGAAATGATGAGATTTATTACAAACAGGACCCCACTGGTAGTCCTACTGGCATGAAAATATTGGATGACATGGTCGCAACTGAATATAGCTTATTTCAGAACTTTCCAAACCCTTTCAATCCAAGTACAACGATCCGTTTTGAGTTGCCGAAAGAATCCTTCGTATCTTTGAAGGTGTATAATATTCTGGGTGAAGAGGCAGCGACTTTGCTGAGCGATAAGCGAGCGGTAGGCCGTTACGAAGTTTCGTTTGATGGTTCTGGATTAACAAGCGGCGTGTATTTTTTCCGTTTACAGGCGGGGGAATACACAAAAATAAACAAAGCCTTATTACTCAAATGAAAAGGGCAACTTATATAACAAGCGTGTTTGCGACGCTCACTTCATTGAAATAAATATGATTGAGTTCGTTCTATTCAGCCACTTAGAAAGAGCATTGGTTCATTAGATCTCGTGTTGGCACGACCATAATTACACCGAACATTATAGCACATTTAATAAAAAACATAAGTAGTTGACAGAAAAAATAACAAACCTGAAATTTTTAAATTCATTGATATGGAATAAAATAAAATCGCTATTATAAAGTATAATGCTTTAAAAAACAGTGAGATTTAATAACAATGATTAAAGCAATCAAATTTCATAATTGCACCACCAGAAATAAATTAAAGGTTTTGATACAAATACAACCAAAAGTGGCTGCTAAAAGAATGAGAGTATTCCTGAATAGCGCATTAGTCTTTGGATTACTTGGTTCATTAATAACCATATCCAACTGTGATAAAGAAAATCCAGTAGAGAATCCCTTACCGACCTACCCGGATGTGGATCGTAAAGATAAACTGCCGGATGATATTTCCAAGCGAGGTCCTGATACAGATCAACATCCTCCCATACTTCATTCCACTGAATTCGAAGAACCGGTTCCTTTATCTTCAGGGATCAACACCGCCGGTGCAGAAGATTCACCCTTTATTCTTCCCGACGGAAATACCTTGTATTTCTTTTTTACCCCGGATGTCAGAGTACCGGCAGAACAACAGTTTTTCGATGAGGTAACGGGGGTGTGGGTATCTTATAAAGTTAATAACGAATGGGAAGAAGCAGAACGGGTATGGCTGCAGGACCCCGGAAAATTAGCTTTGGACGGAGCGGTAGCTGTTCAGGGGAACGAAATATGGTTCGCATCGGCCAGAGAGGGATTTACAGCAGTGAATATGTTTACCGCGGAATGGGTAAACAATAAGTGGATGAATTGGAAATACTCGGGCGATAGATTAATGAAAGAAATTCAGATCGGAGAAGTTCATATTCACGGCGATAGTCTATATTTCCATTCGGCCAGAACAGGAGGCTTAGGATCGTTTGATATCTGGGTGACCAACAGGAACGGAGACCTTTGGTCTGATCCCATCAATATTGAAGCTGTTAACAGTAATGAAATGGATGGATGGCCGTTTATTTCATCTGACGGAAACGAACTCTGGTTTACAAGGATGAATCAAGGGACTCCGGCCATTTTTCGATCATTAAAGAATGGCGGATCCTGGAGTGCACCTGAATTGATTCTCTCACAATTTGCCGGGGAACCAACTTTGGATAATGCCGCTAATCTTTACTTCGTCCATCATTTCTATGAAAACGGGGTGATGATAGAAGCCGATATTTACGCTGCATACAAAAAATAATTAGTCGGGCTATTGGGTTGTCTGGTGTTTAGAGATGATGAGTAAAGATAATCTGTTTTGCTGAATATATAGTCTGTGAGGGATTTCATTCGGCACCACCTGATTTGCGGAATAAATAAACATGGTAATCTCTGGCTTCTGCTATCAATAATACCAGATTATATTAGCGCAATTTAGTATATACTAAAATTCATATCAGAAAGGAGTAATGGATGACTAAAATGAAAACCACCGGAATTTGCAGCTATTGTAAAAAGGAAGTCAAAAAGAATGCCCGGTCAATTGTGAGCCATTTGTCAGACTGTGAGATCAGTAAGAAATCGAATAAGGAAAAAGTCAGCGAATACCTGATTATCTTAATTGAAGGAAAATATGCACCGGAATACTGGCTGGTGATTAAAGCAAAAGCCGATATTACCATGAAAAAAATCGATAAATTTATCCGGGATATCTGGGTGGAATGCTGCGGGCATTTAAGTTCATTTTCCGATGGTTACTCAAAAATAAGCATGAATTGGGAAATCAGCCAGATTTTTGAAAAAGGCCATAAAATCGATTATGAATATGATTTTGGAACCCCCACTGAAATTTCTTTATCATTAATACAAGAAATTGAGGACACCGATGATAAAGAAATTCAAATGTTATTCCGCAATAAAGAGATCGATTTTACCTGCGATGAATGCGGTGAGAAAGCAGTGATAATCTGCCCCATTTGCTTATATGAAAATCGAGGTACACTCTGTGAATCCTGTGCTGAAAAGCACTCCTGTGTTATTAAAAGTGGAGAGGAAATCCTTTCACCTATTGTAAATTCACCCCGAGTCGGTGAGTGTGGATATACCGGTTATGAAGATAGATATGTGGAAAAATATTTCCCGAATGGGATAATTTAAAACGTCCAGTAAATTTCCATTTGCCCTGAATAATCGTTTTTTGTTATCTCCACTATATTCGGATGTTGTTACTCTATACCAAAGAAATAGATTTAAACAATTATTGAATTATGACTATATACAAGACCATAACGATCAGCCATATCCTTGGAAGATTCAGAAGCAGTTCTTCCTCACCGTTTCTGGCGGCCGATGCGGATCATAATTGTTATGTGCTCAAAAATCCTTTAAGCGGAAACAATAATTTCGAATTATTATCGGATGCTCTTTTATCTATCATTACCAAAAACTGCCAAATACCAGTTCCGGAAAAAGTGAAAGTAAAATTTGCGGCCTATCCGGTTACCGGTCCCTCTTTAAATGATGAGGATTACGAAAGCATCCGGCAATTTGTCCAGCATGAATTATTAGCCAGCCGTTACCTAGATGGCGACCAAAAATTGGATCCGGCAGATATCGACCCCATTTTAAAGATCCCAAAATGAACCGTAATATTCTCATCTTAATTTTTCTGTCATTAATCTACTGGGATGTTAAAGGTCAGGAAATCGGCTTCACTGTGTCACAAGTTTTTTCCTCCAATTATGAACTGCAAGACCCCTTTGGCTTGGGATTTTTATTTGCCCTGCCTTCTAACTCAAGTTTTAAAATAAAATTAGAGTATAATTACCATCAAAATACCAGGAACTATTTTGGACTGCTGGTCAGCGGATTTTTACTAGGCACACCTGAAGAAGAATCGGTACAAAGCCGCTCTAAAATACACAGCTATGAGATCTCATTGAATAAATCACTGTGGCTCTCTGGCAGATTGAATCTCTATTTCAGTTTTGGCTTGCATGCGGACAAATTCCAGCTTAACCGGCAGGGTTTGGAAACCGGAAAAATGGTTGAGTTTGAGGATGAAACGAAATGGGGATATCTGGTAGCTATCCAGCCTGAAATTTCTATAACTGAAAAAATTCCTATCAAGGTTTATGGAGTGGTTAAAGTAAAACAATTTTTAACCTCCTCAGTAATACTGGATGCTGAAAATCCGTTTGGTGAAGCGTTTGGAGTAGTGGAAATTCAGTTTGGACTTTTATACAAAATATAACTCTCACAGAATGCCAGCTTCATATCATCAAGGGACAACGATCTGCTTGCTCAGCTGTCAATGATTAGTTAAAATCTGACAGCTGGAGGAATTTAAGGATAAAGCGAAATATGAAAATAGCTGTTATCTCCGATATCCACGGTAATCTGGTTTCACTGGATGCTGTTCTGGAAGACATCCGGAGAGAAAATGTGGACCAGATTATTTGCCTGGGTGATGCGGCTACCCTCGGTCCGCTACCTTCGGAAGTGATCGCCCGTCTGCAGGAATATAACTGCCGCTGCATCCTCGGAAACCATGATGAATACCTGCTCCAACCGCATTTGATTTACAGTTATACCCATGAACAACCAATCATCAATGCGGTTCAATGGTGCCATGACCGGTTGTCCGATGAGGAGATTGCTTATTTGTCTGCTTTCCCTCGTACTATGGAGATTGCCATTGACCCAATGATCACTCTGATTTGTTTTCATGGTTCTCCGAAGTCAAATACTGATATTATCCTGAGTACCACCTCCTCACAACAAATTGACGAACTGCTCCAACCATCTGAGAAACACCTTTATGCTGGCGGACATACCCACCTCCAGATGTTACGCCAACATAAGGGCAGTTTTTTACTGAATCCCGGCAGTGTAGGTCTGCCCTTTGCTGAGTTCACTGCTAAAGGTCCGCCGCGCATCCTGCCCTGGGCTGAATATGCCTTGGTCGGTTGTACCGAAGGCAGAGTGGAAATAAATCTAAAAAGGATCCCAATAAATAAAAAGAAGATCAGAGAACTTCTGACGGTCAGCGATTTTCCACCGGGCAGCTGGTTGCTGCAGCAGTATCAGTGAGTCATTTTCCCGAACATGGTAAAAACAGATTTGATGGTCATTGAATCTTTGCAGGTCAATACGAATCTGCTTAATAAGTGAAAATGAAAAAATTAAAACACTTTTAGTTACTCAACATTCCACCATGAAATCTTCCATGACCATACAAAAATATCTGGCCAGAATAAATTACCGTGGTGATTTACTCCCCTCTTTATCCACCCTGCAGGTATTGCAGGAGGCGCATCTTCTGCATATCCCTTTTGAAAATCTGGATATTGCTCTGAAAAAAGAAATCATACTTGACTTAGAAAGGTTATACCGGAAAATTGTTATCAATCGACGGGGTGGATTTTGTTATGAACTCAATGGCCTGTTCCACTGGCTATTGCAGGAAATTGGTTTCACAACCAAGTTGGTTTCAGGCAGGGTATATGTTCAGGATCGCGAGGATTATGGACCGGAATTTGACCACCTGGCCATCCTGGTTACTATTGAAGGAAAAGAATGGCTCAGCGATGTCGGTTTTGGCGATTTTTCGCTTCATCCGCTGCCGTTGGAGATCAATACTCCGCTAAATGATGCCAACGGTCAATTTTTGATCGAGGGATATCAGAATACTCATTTCCGCATCTCCCGCTATCATCCAAAACAGAACAAATTTTTTCCGGAATATCTATTTTCCAACGTCAGCCGGCAGCTTTCGGATTTTGATCAAATGTGCCGCTATCACCAGACCTCTTCTGAATCGCATTTCACCAGAAAAAGGGTATGTTCACTGGCCACTCACAATGGCCGGATAACATTAACCGGAGATAAACTGATTATTACCAGGAAGGATAGTAGAAAGGAATTAGCTGTTAAAAATGACCAGGAGTTTGAACTGGCCCTGAAAAATTATTTCAATATAAAACTGTGAGGTTTTATGAAAAACAATACCATCCTTATTCTCGGTGGGTACGGAGAAGCTGGTCGCCTGATTGCCCATTACCTCCTTAGAGAGAGCGATGTCCGCCTGATACTGGCTGGGCGAAATTTGGATAAAGCACAGGCTGCAGCCGCAGAACTTAATACCACCGTTTTCGGTCAGCGGGTAACCGCTCAACTTCTGGATGCTGCTGACCAGACCGGATTAGAGAAGGCCTTTGCACAGGTGCAGATGGTGGTGGTGGCTTCCAGCACTTCGCAATATACCCGGAACGTGGCACAGGCTGCATTAAATATCGGAATTGATTATCTGGATATTCTATATTCGACCCCCAAACTAGAAATACTCAAATCTTTGGCCAATCAAATGAAGCAGCAGGGTCTGTGCTTTATCTCTGATGGCGGATTTCATCCCGGCCTCCCGGCCGCCATGGTGCGTTACCTCGCCCCGGAATTTGAACGACTGGAAACGGCTCATGTCGGCAGTGTCATTAAAGTGAACTGGGAAGCTTTGCGGCTCTCCCCGGCAACCATTGAAGAATTCGTCCTGGAGATGCTGGAATTTCAACCAGTTTGTTTCACCAATGGTGAGTGGCGCCGTGACTGGAAAAACCGCCGTACCTTTGACTTCGGGACAGTATTCGGAAAACAAAAATGCATGGCCATGCTATTGGAAGAGATGAAATCGTTGCCGCAGAACTACCCTTCACTCAAAGAGACCGGTTTCTTTGTGGGTGGATTCAACTGGTTCGTGGATAATATTTTGATGCTTCCCAGCATGATGATCCTCAGCATCTGGCGTGGACGGGCTATTCGACCGATATCCCGCCTTCTGCACTGGGGGTTGAATAAATATAGTAAGCCTCCCTTCGGAACCGTATTACTGCTGGAAGCCAGCGGCTGGAAAGGAAAGCAATTCACCAAACGCCAGTTGATAATCGAACATGGCGATGGTTACCTGCTTACCGTTTTGCCAGTGGTGGCCTGTCTGCTGCAATATCTGGACGGATCGATCCGAAAACCGGGTTTGTGGATGCAGGGGAATGTGGTGGAACCCAAACGCTTCTTCAATGACTTGCAGCGGATGGGAGTTGCAGCAAAGATACAATAGCCAAATACTTTTTCCAGTAACCGGCACTGGAAACAATACTATTTGTCGAATTCCCTGGTAAATAAAAAATTGGAGGGGAGTATAAAATGTTTTTTGATTTCCAGATCCATTCATTTATTTTAAGCGGAAATACCAAAACAAAATTACATAACAAGGAGATAAAGTGATGGAAATGAAAAATAATATGGTCGGCTGGTTTGAGATCCCGGTCAAAGATATGAAACGGGCGATAAAGTTTTATGAGACGGTGTTTGCTGTCAAATTGGAGCTACAAAAGTTGGGTCCACTGGATATGGCCTGGTTTCCCTGGCTGGAAACGGGCAACGGATCAGCAGGTTCGCTGGTCTATGCACCTGATTTTTATCAACCATCTAAGGATGGTACGCTGGTCTACTTTACCGCCCATTCCGGAGATCTAAATAATGAATTATCCCGGGTAGAGAAAGCCGGTGGTCAAGTCCTCCAGAAAAAAACCCTGATAACCGAAGATATTGGTTATATGGCCATACTGCTGGATACCGAAGGCAACCGGATCGCTCTGCACTCCCGGAAATAGGAGGATAGCCTGCTTAATTTACAAAGTTATTATTTATTTCGATTAAAGTCAGCAAAATCAATTTCTTAACTTTGCCACGGTTTTTCCTGTAAGGAATCCCGCTGGGAAAAACTGTGGCAAATGATAAATGAAACATGGCTTGACAATATCAATTTTATGAATTAAACCGATAGAGTAACCAAAGTGAATATTTTTTTTGAAATCCATCAGGGAAACTTGCGGGAAGGGCCTGGAGACAGTCAATCCACTCTGTGTGCTTTATCATATCTGAAAAATTTGCCAGTCGAAAGCCACATCCTGGACATTGGCTGCGGGCCGGGTATGCAAACCATTGATCTGGCAAAAAATACTTCAGGAAAAATCATCGCCTTGGATAATCATCAACCTTATCTGGATGAATTGCAAAGACGGGCTGTGACCGAAAAATTGTCAAATAAGATTGCTGTACAGAATGGTTCGATGTTTGACCTGAATTTTGCTCCTGAAAGTTTTGATGTCATCTGGTCAGAGGGAGCTATTTATATCATTGGTTTTGAAAAAGGATTACAGGAATGGAAGAAATTTTTAAAGAGAGGTGGTTATCTGGTGGCCAGTGAAATAGCCTGGTTCAGAGAAGATATTCCAGAGGAGCTGCAAAAATTCTGGACCCAGGCTTATCCTGCTATTAAAACCGTCAAAGAGCACCTGCAAATTATCAGCAACGCCAACTATCGACTGTTGGCTCATTTTCCCCTGCCCGAATCTGCCTGGTGGCAAAATTATTATCATTCGATTGAAAAGAAACTTCCACAACTTGAATCAAAATATTACAATGATCCGGAGGCAATGGAGTTGCTAAATGCTGAAAAATTCGAGATGGAATTATTCCGGAAATATTCGTCATTTTATGGCTATGAATTTTATGTCATTCAGAAATAGTTATTGTTGATTGTTTTCTTTAGGCAAATTAAATTCTAAAATAATTCATTATAAGAGATTTTATTTTACTATAATCAAAGTACCAGTGAATCTATGATTTCAAACCAGCTACCAGCTTTGTTTATTGGTCATGGCTCTCCAATGAACGTAATCAGTAAGAACCGATATACGGAAGATCTGGAGAAGTTAGCTTTTCAACTCCCCCACCCACAGGCTATCCTGGTGATCTCAGCTCATTGGCTTACCCGGGGTACTTTGATCACTGGTGCTGAAAAGCCGGAACAGATCTATGATTTTTATGGATTCCCGCAGGAGCTTTATGGAATAAAATACCTGGCACCTGGCTCACCACAAACTGCCAATTTGGTGGTTGAAACAGTTGGAGAGGGAAACATTAGAATAGATCAAAAACGCGGAATCGATCATGCTGCCTGGGCGGTGCTGAAATTCCTCTATCCCCGGCAAAACATTCCAGTCCTAGAGCTCAGCCTGAATATCGATCAGAGTCCATCCTATCATTTCGAGCTGGGTAAAAAATTAGCGCCTTTAAGATGCAAGGGGATATTAATAATTGGCAGCGGAAATATTGTTCACAACCTGCGGGAGATGGAATACCAGGAAAAAGCTGAGGCCTATGATTGGGCAGTTGAATTTGATCAATTTGTCCGGGAGTCCATTGGAAAAAAGGATTTTGCTGCTTTAATTAATTACCGGAACTTTGGAACCCCAGCGATCCGGGCAGTCCCTACCAATGAACATTATTTACCCATGTTATACATCCTGGGTATGATGAAAGCAAGTGAAAGTGCAATGTTTATCCACGAATCCATCCAGAATGGCAGCGTTTCCATGCGGAGTTTTAAAATAAATTAATACACTTACCAATTCAATATCCAGAAAGGAAAAACTGAAATGAAAGATGAGAGAACTGAACTTCTGACTGCCGGCAACATCGCCAAGGAATTGGCAGTTTCCGATACCAAGGTCAAAAAAGCTATTCAGGAATTGGGACTTAAACCGGCAGCAAAAAAAGGGGTCTGTAACTATTACACCCGAGATATGCTCAATAAAATTAAATCAGCAGTGAAATAGGCGTTTCGGGAAGTAAAAATTTTTGAGATACCGGATAAATTTAAGAAAACCGGTTGTCAATGCAAATTAACAAGTAGTGATTGGGTTATTGTTGGATCATAATGAACACGGAATTTTACTTGAGAGTATTAAAAATCCTCAAACGGATTCCACCGGGCCGGGTGGCTACCTATGGACAGATTGCCCTCTATGCCGGCAATCCGAGGGCAGCCCGGCAGGTGGCCTGGATACTACATTCCTCCTCAGAGAAGGAAAATCTGCCCTGGCAGCGGGTGATCAATCAGCAGGGATTTATTTCCTTGAGGCCCGGGGCCGGCTTTGAATATCAACAAGCCCTGCTGCTTGCAGAGGGAGTGCTCAGCGATCACAGTGGTAAAATCGATCTACACCGGTATCTCTGGAAACCGAAAAAACTTTTGTGACCTTTAAATATTCTGATATTTTGTCATCTAACTAAACGACCAAGGGTACGATGATAGGTATTGAACATCTGCTCCTCATCGGATCAGTATTGATTCTGTTAAGCGTAGCCATTACCCGGCTGTCGGATAATTTAGGTGTTCCCACCCTTTTGTTGTTTTTAGCCATCGGTATGCTGGCCGGTTCAGAAGGTCCTGGCGGAATCGAGTTCGCCGATGCCGGCCTGGCCCAATCGATTGGAATCATTGCCTTGGTCTTTATTCTCTTTGCCGGTGGGATGGAGACTAATTGGTTGCAGGTTCAGCCGATCCTGTCCCATGCCATTCGCCTTTCCACCCTGGGAGTTTTCATCACCGCTCTCAGTGTGGGTTTGTTTGCTCATTTTGTATTGAAATTATCCTTTCTTTCCGGAATGCTGTTGGGAGCGGTTATTTCTTCAACTGATGCCGCCGCGGTTTTCTCGGTATTGCGCTCAAAGCAAGTCAACTTGCGGGGACAACTCAAACCTTTACTCGAATTAGAATCCGGCAGCAATGATCCGATGGCCGTATTTATGACAATTGGATTAATCCAGCTGATGTCAGTTCCGCACACTACCGTCTTCTCCATCCTCTTATTATTTGTTTTTCAAATGGGTATTGGGGCCTTGTTTGGACTGCTGCTTGGAAAAGCCATGGTCTTTATCCTCAACCGACTAAAATTGTCGTATGAGGGGATCTATCCGGTTTTTTCCCTGGCTTTTGTGGCGCTGCTTTACGGACTCACTGCCAGCATCGACGGCAGCGGATTTTTAGCTGTTTATGTGGCTGGTCTGGTAGCTGGAAAAAGTGAATTTATCCATAAAAAAAGTTTGCTGCGCTTCTTCGATGGAATGGCCTGGTTAGGCCAGATCAGTATGTTCGTTACTCTGGGATTGCTGGTCTTCCCCTCCCATTTGCTGACGGTGCTGGGAAGCGGATTGCTGGTCTCAGCGTTCCTGATGTTCATCGCCCGGCCGCTCAGTGTTTTTCTCTCATTGATATTTTCCAAACTCCGCTGGTTCGAGAAGGTATTTGTTTCTTGGGTAGGATTGCGGGGTGCCGTGCCCATCATTCTGGCTACCTTTCCCCTCATTGCCGGATTGCCAGACGCTGAATTAATTTTCAATGTGGTATTCTTTATCGTGTTCACCTCTGCCCTTATCCAGGGCTGGTCAATTCCACCCATTGCCCGGTTATTACGGGTGGATGCCCCATTTGAAAAGAAACGGCGTTATCCCATAGAATTCGCAGCAATGGAGGGAACTGAGACTGAACTGATCGATCTGATTGTACCTTTTCAATCCGCCATTGCCGGCAGGCCGATTGTGCAGCTGGGTATGCCAAAGGACAGCCTCATCGTGCTTATCAGCCGGAATGACAATTTCCTGGTTCCCAGTGGTGGTACGGTATTACAGGAAGCTGATGCGGTACTGGTGTTAGTAGATAAAAATAATTTACCGAAAGTCCGCGTTATCTTCAGCCAACTAAAGAAGGCCGAAGAGAAGTAAACCACTCTAATATAGAACACTGATGACGCAGAGAATACTGATGGTCATAGATAATTCTATGAACCAAAACTCAATTTAAATACTCATTCGCAGCCACGAGCAGGCTAAGAATTTTATCTC
>Ga0154654_1137_pt2 | contig 11840 bp, 9 predicted proteins | sample Rifle2008BG13ft_FD_116083 | JGI IMG/M metagenome (GOLD analysis project Ga0154654, IMG submission 116083) | Caldithrix sp. RBG_13_44_9 | reverse complement strand
ATTTTAAATATAGAATTTGCTTTTTCCTAATCATAACTCTGACCTGGTTAAATCCTGGCTATTCCAATAAGACAGTTACTACCTTCTATTACTATCACGGCCGGAATTATGGATCGGAAGCAATTTATAATCCGGTAATCATTATTATGAATGGCGGTTTTGGTATTTTGCAAATCAGCAACCGCTCAAATAGGATAGCAGACATTAACTTTGCAAACGGCTGGAAGAATGTGACCTATAATTTATCCCACCCTTTCAATACTATTAATAGATTCGGCTGGGATAAATTCTGGCGGCAGGAGGTGATTCCCAGCAGCGTGAAATTGAAACAGGCCCAATATTACCCTAATTATAAGAATCATCTTTTTGGAGGGGGATTCACTTACCGGGCCTTCCTGGACTGGTACCGCTGGTATGGATTTCCCCAATCAACTCTCTGGGCACTTTCCTCCTGGTTTGCCTACCACTTTCTTAATGAGGTCGTGGAAAATAATTATTATGTTGGACCCAATGTTGACTCCATTTCAGATATGTACATTTTTAATACTGCCGGATTATTGCTATTTTCATTCAATCACGTGAACCGTTTCTTTGCAAATACATTGCATATGCGGGATTGGTCATTTATGCCGGGAATTGATCCCGTTCAAAAGACTATTGAAAATATCGGTCAGAATTTTATGATTAAAATTAAACTGCCCTTCTGGGATTCCTGGAGCTATTTCAATCATTGGGGTACTCACGGTATGTTTGGATTGTCATACCAGCGTCCCAACATGACCAGCATTTCATTTGCCGGAGGATTGGTTGCCAAAAATCTGGTGAATATCGAGAACAATTCCGGAGTGCGGGAGCAAACCACCACATTGATATGGACAGCCGGAATATTTTATGACCGGGAAAATTCATTGCTGGTTTCGCTGATATTATCCGGCACCAAGGGTTATAAGGCCCGCTTAAACATTTATCCCGGAATCATAAAGATTGGAAAACTATCGCCGGGCTTCTTTTTTAACCTGCGTAAAGACAACCAGGCAGTGATGGGGCTGCATTTCTTCTACCTGCTCCCCGGCCTGGCCGGAAGAATCAAATGACTACATTTTATATTTTAGATTAGTCCCTTAAAAATTTTTATTGAAAATTCAACAATAATTTTTGTATTGACTTAGTGGTTTAATAATAAGGTTCTCTTTTATTTTCTATCGCTGAACCTAATGAATTTTGTCGATTGAATTCCCCCTTTAATAAAGGGGGTGAGGGGGATTTGTTATGATTTCTTATTGGTAGGTGGTAGATGATAGATACAGATTATTATAAAATTCCCGTTTGTTCCCCCTGTTTGCTGCCAGGAAGGCTTTTTCAAAGGGGGAAGAACTAAAATACATTTTATATTTTTGATTTGAGATTTGTTCGCATAAAAATTTTTATTGAAAATCCATTTACAGATTAAATTTATAATTTAGGATTTTTTTTCGCGTCCCGTTAGGGACCAGAAAAATTTAGCACCGGAATAAATTCCAGTGCTTTAATTCAATTTTATTTTTTGCCCTGCAACACCAGTTGGCGGGTAAAGGAGATCAAACCTCCAGCATCGATAATTGCCTGCCGTGCTTTGGGCAGGGGGACGATGTCAAAACTTTTACCGCTGGTCCGGTTGATAACCTGGTTACCGGAAATTTCCAGTTCATCGCCTTCATTGGCTTCGATGCCCGGGCAGATGATGGTGTTCAATCCCAGATTGATGGAATTCTGCAGGAAGATCCGGGCAAAATCCCTGGCCACGATCATGAATTCCGGTCCTTTGAGACAGGAAGCAGCCTGTTCACGGGAAGATCCGCAGCCGAAATTCTTTCCAGCAACAATCACGCTGCCAGCTGGGATTTGTTTATTCTTTACCCTGGCATTAAACTCCTGATAATCCGCGAAAGCAAACTGCGGGGTTTCACTCGGCAATACTGTGGCCATAAATCGACCGGGATAAATAATATCAGTGGAAATGTCATCACCTAATTTCAACACGACTTTTGACATGGTTAACCTCCTTTCCGGGGATCAGTGATTACGCCGGTCAGGGCGCTGGCGGCTGCCACTGCCGGTGAACAAAGAAATACTTCGGCGTTGGGATTGCCCATTCGTCCTTTGAAATTGCGATTGGTAGTAGCCAGTGCCACATCGCCTTCTGCCAGGGCACCCTGGTGCACTCCCAGGCAGGGACCGCAGCCGGAGTTCATCACTACCGCTCCGGCGGCCATTAACTTGGCCACATAACCCTTCTTCAGAGCCTGACGGTAAATGCGGCCGGAAGCCGGAAAAACCAGCATCCGCACATTGCGTGAGACTTTTTTCCCGGCCAGCAGGCGGGAAGCAATTTCGATATCGTCTAGCCGGCCGTTAGTACAGGAACCAATCACAATCTGATGCACTTTCTTGCCTTCCACCTCTTCAATCGATTTTACATTATCAACCGTGTGCGGACAGGCAATTTGCGGCGCCAGTTTGGAAACGTCGATCTCAATGGTCCGATCGTAATTGGCATCGGCGTCCGGGCCAAAGGTTTTAATTTTACCTCTCACTCCCGCTTCTTTGTGGAGATATTGTAATGTTTCTTCATCCGGCGGGACAATTCCGGAGGTAGCGCCAGCCTCCACCGTCATATTACAAATCACCAGTCGTCCGGAAGTTGACATGTTCTCAATGGTAGAGCCGTGAAATTCGATGACTTTGAAATTGGCTCCTTCAGCCGAGATCAGGCCGATCAGATAGAGAATGAGATCTTTGGGTCCCACAAACGGCGGAAATTCACCGTTAACAACGACTTTTATAGTACCCGGGACTTCCACATTCAACACACCCCCCAGTGCCCAGACTGAGGCCATTTCGGTGGCACCAATTCCAAAGGAAAATGCTCCCAGTGCCCCATGACTGGTGGTGTGACTATCTGTTCCCACCACTACATAGCCCGGCCGGACATATCCATTTTCCGGCAAGATCTGATGGCAGATGCCCCCCTCGTCCCCGCGGATGTCATGAAATTTGCGAATGCCTTGTTTGGCCACGAAATCGCGGATCTTCTTCTGATTGGTGGCAGTCTTGGAGCTTTCGGCCGGCACCCGGTGATCGAAGATGATAGCAATCCGGGATGGATCCCAGACTTTGGCCTCCAAACCGGTGTCTTTATAAATTTCCATAAACTGGTTGATCACCAGCGCCCCGTTTTCATGCGACATGGCCAGATCCACTCTGGGTTCGACTACGTCCCCTACTTTGACGGCAGTCTGACCGGTGGCCTGGGCCAATATCTTTTCAACCATTGTCATTCCCATAATTTATTCTCCTCTATCTTTACTTGCATTGTCCTTAAATAGCCATTTTCTCTTTCAGTGCTTTGAGGTCGGCCTCCTGATAACCCAATTCAGTGAGAATTTCGGTGGTATGAGCAGAAAGCCGCGGCGGAGGCTGGTCCACCCTCGCGGGGGTCTTTGAGAATTTGGCAGTGAGATTGAATAGTTTAATATCTCCGATTCCTTTTTCATTTATATCTACAATACTTTGCCGGTGTTTAATCTGGCCGCTGGTAAGGGCCCCTTCCAGACTTGAGATATCTCCTGAAGGGATACCTTTCTCATTAAGAATTTCTACCCAATATTCGGTACTGTTATGTAACAGCTTCTCTTCCAGCAATGGAGTGAGTAACCGGCGGTTGGCTTTGCGGGTATCCCTTTCCTGGAAACGGGGGTCGGTCTTTAATTCGGGCACCCCCAGGGTATCCGCCAGATCCTCCCACTGCTTCTGCTGGTTGGCGGCAATATTGATGTAACCATTTTTGGTACGGAAGGTGCCGGAAGGTGCAGCAGTGAAATTATCATTTCCAAGTAGGACCGGCTGTTGTCCGCCTATAAGAAGATTAGCCGCCACCCATCCCATCAGCGGCATGATGGAATCAAGCAGGGCGATGTCGATGAATTGTCCTTCTCCAGTATGTTCACGATAGTATAAAGCTGCCATGATGGCAAACGCGGCATTGAGACCACCCACGGTATCACACACCGGAAAACCGCAGCGTAAGGGATTGAGCCGTTCGTCCCCGTTAATAGCCATCACTCCCGATAATCCCTGGATGATCTGATCGTAGGCTGGTTTGAAGGCATCCGGACCGGTCTTACCGAATCCGGAGATCGCACAGAAAATTATTTTCGGATTAATTTTACATAGTTCTTCATAGGAAAATCCCAATCGGTCCATCACTCCGGGACGGAAATTTTCTACCACTACATCAGAAGTTTTGACCAGTTTCCGGAAAATTTCCTTAGCTTCCGGTACTTTGAGGTTGAGAGTGATCGATTTTTTATTGGCGTTCTGGGCCAGGAAACTGGTTCCCATTAGTTGTTTGTTATACTCATTGACGTTACCCAGTTTACGGGCCAGGTCACCGCCATCAGGATTTTCGATCTTGATCACCTCAGCTCCCAGTAGAGCCAGATGCAGAGTAGCGAAAGGTCCGGACAGAACATTGGTTAAATCCAGCACCCGGATATTCTCCAGTAATTTCATAAATCACCTTAAATTATGAGATCGTCTGCTTGAATTTTACTATCGAACCCGATTTAAGAATAAAACCGGGAAGTTCACGGTTTAAGTAAGTCCCCACCATCCTGGCCACTTCCAGCAGTTTGTCAAGGTTAATATCGTTGCGAATATTCATGCGCTGCAGGGAATGTACCAGATCCTCGCTGCTGACATTTCCGGCCGGTACTTTAGTGAAGGGACAGCCTCCCAGTCCACCGAAAGCCGATTCGAAAGAAGTGACACCAGTCTGCAGGGCTGCATAGCAATTGGCCAGACCCAGCCCATAGGTATTGTGAAAATGGCAGGTCATCTCCACTGCCGGATCCAATTCCCGGATAGCAGAAAATAACTCTTCCACTTGTTCTGGTTGTCCATGTCCGGCGGTATCAGCCAGACTGATATTTTTGATACCAGCGGCAAGATATTCCTTAATAATGCCCAGCACCCGCTCTTTAGCCATGGCTCCTTCAAACCCACAACCAAAGGCTGACTGGACCGAAACCTGAACTTTCTTGTCTGCCTGCCGGGCTTTTTGGGCCATAGGGATAATTTGAGCCAGGGCATCGAAGGTTGTTTTACCGGTATTTTTCTGGCTGTGAGTATCACTGGCAGAAACACCCATGCAGAACATTTCAACCCCGCAGGCCAGGCCGCGATCCAATCCTTTTTCATTGAGTACCAACCCGGAAAGAGTAACGGTGGCCGGTTTGGTTTTGGAAGCAATTAATTGGGTAAAGAGTCGATCGGTGTCAGCCATCTGCGGTACTTTTTCCGGATTAACGAATGACCCGAGTTGAATAATATCGATTCCCGTTTGAAACAGGCCTTGGATCCAGCGGAGTTTTTCTTCCAGCGGTACCACGGTTTTTTCAACCTGCAGGCCATCGCGAAGCCCTACTTCATGAATAATAATTGGCTGGTTTTTCACATTTTTCTCCATGAATTGTAAATGCTTATAGGTGAGCGGCAATGATCTGGGCCATTTCCAGGGTTTTGCTGCTGCCCCCCATATCATAAGTGCGGACCTTGCCTTCCTTGATTACCCGGGCTACTGCTTTCTCCAGGACTTCAGCTTTTGATTTTTCGCCTAACCAATCCAGCATCATTTTGGCAGCCAGAATAGTGGCAATCGGATTCACCTTATATTGACCGGCATACTTGGGTGCCGAACCATGAGTGGGTTCAAAGACTGCTAATTTTTCTCCTATGTTTCCGGAGCAGCCGAATCCCAGTCCGCCCACCATCTGGGCACACAGATCGGAAATAATATCGCCGTAAAGGTTGGGTGCTACCAGCACATCGTAATTAAAAGGATTCTTCAACAGCCACATACACATGGCATCGATATTAGCATCGTCCATCTGAATCCCGGGAAAATCTTTCGCCACTTCTTTGGCAATCTCCAGAAATAATCCATCGGTAGCCCGCACTACATTAGCCTTATGTACCACTGTTACTTTTTTCCGGCCGAACTTCTTGGCAAAATCAAAAGCGGCCCGGATGATGCGTTCCGATCCCTTGCGGGTATTGATCTTGGTGGAGATGGCATATTGATCCCCTGCTAAATCCTTAAACACCGAAAATGGTTTAGATAATTTGGCCAGGGTTACTGCTAATTCCAGCGGAACCGGATTGAACTCCACCCCGGCATAAAGGTCTTCGGTATTTTCCCGGAATACCACCAGATCGATATTTTCTTTATAATTGAGGGAATTTCCGCTGTAACCTTTGCAGGGCCGCAGGCAGATATAGAGATCGAACAGCTGGCGCATCCGCACGATGGGGGAGCGATAGGTGAGTCCTTTGCCTTTCAGCGAGGGAATCAATTCCGCTTCGGCTGCTTTCACTGGTTTGGAGGTGATGGCGCCGAACATGGCAGCATCAACTGATTTCAGCAGATTGATGGTGCGGCCGGGAAAGGCATCGCCTTCCTGGCACCAGAACTCCCAGCCGATGTCCCCGTGGATATATTCAGCATTCAGCTGAAGTTTATCCAGCACCATTTTAGCGGCTTCCAGGACTTCCACGCCAATGCCATCTCCCGGCAGCCAGGCGATTTTATACCTGGCATCGGATCGTTTCTTTTTTTCAGTCATGATTGATACCTCATAATTCGATTAAACTTTTTATCCATTAATCATTCAGTGATAGCAGACGGTTTAGAATATAGAGCCCGATATCAATTCCCTGGTAATCCGGAAAAAAACTTATCATCGTGTTACCCAATAGACCTGCTAATTTATAACGCATGGACTATGATATTCAAGTGGAGATACTTTTTCCTCAAGTGCAGATTTTATGACAGCCAGATTGAAGACTATCCCCGAAATCGGAAGAAAGATCGATCCCAAATTTTTAATATTGAATCTGAATAACTTTAAATTATTAGAATTTTAAGTTCAAATAAAATATAGTGGTACAGAAAGTGACTTGACAAATTTCTGTTTATTGTACAAATTGTAATCAACTTTACAGGGAGTTAGATATTGGCCATGGGTTGGTCTTCGGTAAAACGAGATTCAAACAACCGTGCCGGTATTCAAACTTTCGATTTTTCCTGTTCCCCGTTTCCTTCACATTACACTCGAAACCATCGATCAATCCCGGCAACCGGGTTTATGATGAAAAGATTGTTCCAGCTTTTTCTTGTGTTTGAGAAAACGCTGATTTTTAGTTCATATAAACCACACACCAAGAGGAGGTATTCTATGTTAAGAACTTTTACAGTTGTTTTAGTACTTATCGCCTTTTTCTGCGGGATTGGTTTCAGTCAGATCCCTCAAACGCTGAGCTACCAGGGAGTCCTGAAGGATGCATCTGGAGTAATTGTCCCTAATGCTAATTATAATCTAACATTCAGGATTTATTCTGGTGCCATTGGCGGAACGGCTCTCTGGACCGAAGCTCAATCGGTGGCGGTCACAGATGGTATCTTCAATGTCATCCTGGGAGGCTCTACCACACTCACTTTGCCGTTTGATGTTCCTTACTGGTTGGGGATTACCGTCGGAGCTGGTACAGAGCTGACCCCGCGTATCCAACTGACTTCAGCGGCTTACAGCCTGAATTCACACAGCGTAGTGAACAATGCTGTCACCACCGCCAAGATTGCGGATGGGGCGGTGACCACTGCCAAGATCTATGATGAGGCAGTGACCCAGTCTAAGCTGGCACCGGGAGTGAGTTTGCCTCCGGGCGGAACCGCCGGTGGTGACCTCACCGGAACTTATCCTGATCCAACTATTGCTGCCAATGCCGTGACTACCGCCAAGATCAATGATGGAGCGGTGACCCAGGCCAAACTGGCAGCGGGAGTAAGTTTACCGCCGGGAGGAACTGCCGGTGGTGATCTATCCGGCACTTATCCTAATCCTACAGTGGATGGTCTGCAGGGTCGCGCGGTTGCATCAACTGCACCATCCTCTGGTCATGTGATAAAATGGAATGGCAGTAACTGGGCTCCGGGGGATGATAATGCCGGCAGCTCAGTGTGGGCAACCTCCGGAAATGATATCTATAATTCTAACAGTGGTAATGTGGGCATTGGAACGGCCTCTCCATTGCAAAAACTACATATAAACGGCAGTCTTTTACTGGAAAAAACTGGACCTGCATTAGATCGATTAATTCTTCGGACTACTTTGGGTGATCCCGGGCGTTATGGTATCCAGTTCTCTGGTAATGACATGGCTCCTTTTGTGGGTGATGATATTGGGAATCAGGTTTATTCATTTGCCTCGTTATGGGGGGCAGATCGTCTGTATGATGCAAAGATTCAGGTTCATGGAAAATCAGTTGCCACCTGGGGAAATTATATTGAATTGACTCATGATGGTACAAATGGTCTTATTAATACCGACGTTGGCAGCATTACTTTGTCTCCTGCTACTGAAATTTATACTGAAAATAACATCTATCATAACTATTCTGAAAGTGGAAATGCTATAGCCGCATATGGTACTACACCTTTTGCGATGTATTATATTAATAATTCAAACGCTGGTGGTGGCTGGGGGGTATCGGGTGTGATGTCCAGCAGTAGTACCTCTGCTTCCTCTTATGGATTGTATGGATATAATGGTGGATCCGGGTATGGGGTATATGGTAACAGTCAAGGCACCTCAGGTATAGGTATGCATGGAATTAATAGTACATCCGGGAATTATGGTGAACTGGGAACCCAATATTATGGAGTATATGGAGAAAATGGATCTGGTAATTATGGTACCATAGGCAGTGCCTCTTATGGCCTGTATGGTTCTCATGGCAGTTCAGGTAATTATGCTTATATCGGGAGTTCAAATAACGGTGTATATAGCTATTTAGCTAGCACCAATGTTGGTGACTATGCCATTTATGGATTTGGCCCACATTCCTCGGGAGTAAATGGAACCGGTTACCAACATTATAACTCCTTGGGAGGGGTGAAAGGATTTTGTTTTTGGGGAAATCCTTATACTTTTGGGGTAGCTGGCTATTCGTATTTAGACTCTAACCGCAGCGGTGGAACCTTTGGTAGTAATTATAGCGGTACAGTCTGGGGAGTGATGGCCTACAGAACTGAAACCGGCGCACTTTATGGAGGTATTTTACCAGTCTGTTCGTTGTACCAGGTGACCGCTCTAATACCAGTGGCACCGCTACCAACATTGGATTAGGCGCCTGGGGTGACCTGTTTGGTGCCGATATCCACGGCCGGATCTATGGTCTGTATACTGAAGGTAATAACTATGCTTCCTACTCCAATGGTGCTACCTTTAAAAACAACCTGGATGTTCATTTACAGGATACCCAATCAAACGACATGGCAGTATTATACACCAATGTTTCTTCCGATGTCACTGTTCAGACCAGCGGATTCAGTCAGCTCAGCAAAGGTGAAGCTCTCATTGAATTCGATGATAATTTTAAGAAAGTGGTTTCTTCGGAAATCCCAATTGTAGTTACGGTAAGTCCGATGGGTGAATGCCAGGGTGTGTATATTGCCAGTGTGGATCGGAATGGATTCCGGGTAGTGGAGAGCAACCGGGGAGAGAGCAGTGTGCAGGTTTCCTTTATTGCCATTGGTCGGCGGGCTGGATATGAACGGCCGCAATTACCTTCAGAAGTTATTGCCTCAGATTATGTAGATAAGCTTTCCCGGGGTTTCCACAATGATGCTGATACCCAGACCAAAGGTGAAGGTTTGTATTACGAGAATGGCCAGTTAGTGGTCGGCAGACATTCTTCTACCTTACCGCAGGCAAAACCTGCGCAGGATCCTGATATGATTCAGGCAGCCACTCCCGAAAAATCCAGACCAGATGCCCCCCTTGGCGATGGTGCTGCACCTAATACTGACCCGAAAAAATCTCAGCCGAAGCAATAGCAGCCAGATAGTATCTTTTTATGAATGATTTTTTGTGAATATTAAAAAGGAGAAAATGATGCGAAAATATGAATCAATTTGGCTGCTAGTGACTTTTCTGATCTTGATAATGTCAGGTTCAGTTCTGCAGGCTCAGTATCAGATCTCGCAAAGCGTTTTCGGCAATGGTGGGGTGCCCATCAGTTCCGCTGCATATTCTATCAATTCAACGGTTGGGCAAACCTTTATTGGAAAAGTGCTGAATGCCAGCTATCAGCATGATGTCGGTTTCTGGTATTCGGCGCGGGTGTATGTAGGAATTGAGGCAATAGATGATCAGCTGCCCAGGAGATTCGAATTGTACCAGAACTATCCCAATCCCTTTAACCCGGTCACTCACATCAAATATGCGGTGCCGAAATCTTCACAGGTGCGGATCGAGATCTATAATATCCTGGGACAGCGGGTACAGACCCTGCTGAATGAAGAGAAGCCGCCAGGCTATTATGTGGTGGAGTTCGATGCCTCCAGCCTGGCCAGCGGATTTTATATTTACAGAATGCAGGCCGAGGGATTTGTCGATATCCGCAAGATGATTGTAACCAAGTAAATGCATTGTAAGGTCAGTCAAATCGCCCGGTGAAAATACGCCGAGCGATTTTTCTATCAAGCGGGTGTACATCTTTGGTTCAATTTAAAAATCGCTTGATAGAAATGATTTTAGAGTTCAAAGTGAAAATTTACTATCAAAGTAGGTAGACGCATTTAACCTGAGGGGATAATTGTCTTTCTTCGACAAAAGTCTGTCCCTTTTCCCTCAAGCAACGATGAAAATAATACCTTTCTATAGATATGTGACCTCAACCCCTTCTTGCAAAGGAGAACATTATGAAACGAAATTTCGTTTTTTTCTTTTTTCTTTTTTCTTTTGTCTTAAGCTTCTGTCTTCTCTTCTCCCAGATCCCTCAAACCCTGAGTTACCAGGGAGTCCTGAAGGATTCCGGTGGAAACATTGCTCCTAACGGCACCTATAATCTTACCTTCAGATTATACAATACCGGCATGGGAGGGGTTGCGTTGTGGACTGAGTTACAGGCGGTGCAGGTGACTGATGGTGTGTTCAATGTGATCTTAGGCAGTTCGGTGGTGATTACCTTGTCATTTGATGTACCCTACTGGTTGAGCATTACCGTGGGAACAGGTTCTGAACTCACCCCGCGTATCAGGCTCACTTCGGCAGCTTACAGTTTAAATTCCAATAGTGTGGTAAACAATGCGGTGACCACGGCCAAGATTTCCGATGGGGCAGTGACCCTGCCCAAGATTAACACCGGTGGAGCAAGTGCGGGTAATGTAATCACCTTTGACGGGAGCAATACGGCCTGGCAGACCCCGGCCTCCGGGGGAATAGGAGGAAGTGGAACGGTCAATTATTTCCCCCTCTTTACTGGCACCAATACCCAGGGTAATTCAAACATACAATATCATAGTAGTTGGGGGAGCATCGGGATTGGAACTTCCCCGGAGGGCAGTGATTCTAAGTTATTAGTTCAGCACAACCTCTCACCTGGAGGTACGGCACCTCCCTACCTGGCTCGTTTTCGGACCCGGAGTGCCACCCTTCCTTTTATTTATACTGATCATGCCTACATAGAAGGCGATGGTGATGCGTATTTTAGAGGAAGATTACAGGTTGGTGTAAGCAGTAATCCGGACACAAGTGCTACTATATATGGTTTGAGTTCAAATGCTGAAGGAAAAGGAATTTGTGGAATTGCAACTGCAGCCGACGGGACTAATTATGGAGGATATTTTGTTAATAACAGTACTACAGGCCGAGGTTTATTTGGAATTGCTATTGCTTACAGTGGAATGAATTATGGTATCTATGGCCTGAGCCAAAGCACGGACGGCAGGGGAGTATATG
>Ga0154654_1084_pt23 | contig 12134 bp, 14 predicted proteins | sample Rifle2008BG13ft_FD_116083 | JGI IMG/M metagenome (GOLD analysis project Ga0154654, IMG submission 116083) | Caldithrix sp. RBG_13_44_9 | reverse complement strand
CCAGCCGATGCCACCTCACTGATCCCTTCGGCCGATAACAGGGCGTAGCGGACATACCAGTCCTGAATAGTGCGGAGCTCCTGCAGATCCCAGCCGCCGGTGGGATTCCCCTTCTTATCCTGGCCTTCCAGGGTATACCAAAATACCTGCCCGAGTGCAGTCGCATTCGGGCCTAACATCGGCCGCACATCCGGAGGAAGAATATCTGCCGGCAGACTGTTTAATTTTTCCAGCACCCGGCTGCGGGACCAATAGAAATCGATACCGTCCTGGAAAATGATATAGATGGTGGAAAATCCAAACATCGAATAGCTGCGAACGGTCTTTACTCCGGGGATTCCCATTAAAGATACGGTGAGGGGATAAGTGATCTGATCTTCCACATCCTGTGGTGAACGCCCCATCCAATCGGTAAACACAATCTGCTGGTTTTCACCGATATCCGGAATGGCGTCCACCGGCACCGGACTGCGGGGAAGGTCACCCAGCCGCCAGTTAAATGGGGCGACTAAAACTCCCCAGACAATAATGAAGAGGAGTACTAAAATAACTACCAGTTTATTTTCCAGACAGAAGCGGATCACCTGGTCGGTTAAACTTCTTTTTTCATTTCCGTTATTCATGTTGGTGTCCCGGCTGGTTATGTGTTGCAGAGGTCAGGTCAGCGGTCAAGCTTCCGCAGGTGAACATGGTACTGCCAAAATAGGGATTTTAAGTGCCTTCTTTATTTTGCAACCAGTCTACCCCTTTATTATCAAAGGCCATGGGACAGTGATAAACCAGCAGGCGATAGGTGAGACTGCCAAACAGCCGGGCGCTCTCGATGAGATTATTCGACAGATCCCGGAAATGCTGACGGGCTTCTGCCATATTCTCAGAAGCTGCTATTTTTTGTGATCCTTCTTTCGGGCCGGCAAACAATGGCATCCAGCGCTGATGGATTTCAGCAGGCAACAAATTCATATCAACCAGCTGTAATGATTTATCAAAATCAGCCGCGCTCAGCCGGGCTTGTTCAAGTTGATCATGGCTAAAGGCGTATTGAATCTTAAAATAGGCTGAATATAACTCATCTAACTGTCTTTTGAATTGCTCGGGAATCATGGTTGAACCGGGTTTTAATCCGGATTCAACGGGGGCAGCGGCTGATTTCACCGGCTGATCCCCGTGCTGATGAGAGCTGCCGGGTTCCCCTTCCGGATTCATCATACTGCTTCCGGCCTGGATCTGGATAGCACTGTCAATTTTGAAATTTCCTTTCACCACCACCTTTTCTCCTTCCTGCAGACCGGTTTTTACGATATAATAATCACCGGCCCGGGAACCGAGTTCGATTTGCCGGCCTTCATAGGTGCCTTCTTTATCCGGCAGCTCGATATAAACGATGGCACGCTTACCGGTAATCAATGGGGCACTGGCCGGAATGACCAGGGGTGCTCCGGTATTGAGACTGGCAGAACTTACATAACCGAGGTCTTCGGCCCGCACTAACGGCATTCCGCAGACATCATAGCTGCCCGGTTGATTCTTAATGATTTCCGGATGCATCGGGCTGATCCACTTGCCGGCTAATGCGGGATCCATTACCTTGCCGCCGGCTGCAATTTTTGATTTCACCAGAGCTCTGACAAACATTTCAGGTTTCAACTTAGAACCGGGATTGGCAATGCTTACCCGGACTTTGGCGGTGCGGGTTTGGGTATCGATCACCGGATCAATAAAAGCGATCCGGCCTTTAAAAATTTCCCCTGGAAAAGCTTCCGTTTCGAATTCTACTTCCTGCCCGTAACGCAGCCAGGGTAAATCGGATTCATAGGCATCCATCTTCACCCAGACCCGTGAAAGGTCAGCAATGGTATAAATCCAGGTGCCGGTTTCCACGTAAGTTCCTTCCAGGGCATTTTTCTCAATGACTATTCCGCTGCTGAGAGCATAAATAGTGATGTGATCGGAGGGCTGCTGTTCCTTTTCCAGTTGCGAGATCTGTTCATTAGTCAATCCCCACAACCGCAGGCGCTCCCTTACCGATTGCAGCTACTGTTCGGCAAGGACTTTCGCCTCCGGCGAAGTCTGAGGTGTGGTGGTTTCCAGCATTTTCAGTGATTGGATAAGTTCCTGCTGGGTGGAGAGCAGTTCCGGACTGTATAATTCTGCCATATGATCACCCTGGCGCACAGAAATGCCAGTAAAATTCACATACAGTCGATCGATTCTTCCTGCGACCCAGGCGGTGATGTATTTCAGACGGGTTTCATCATATTCTATCTTGCCCACCATCCAGATTTCATTCACTACATATTTTCTTTCCACTGGAGCAACCTCAACCTCTGCCAGCCGACGGGCATTTTCCGAAAGGAAGATCTGCCGCGGATTTTCTGAGGTTTGTCCCTTCTTCACTGGAATGAGATCCATCCCGCAGATCGGGCATTTTCCGGGCTTGGGTTGCTGGATCTGCGGGTGCATCGAACAAGTCCATAAAGAGATCTCAGATTCTGACTGAGATACGGATAATTCAGAGGGTGCCTGGTGATTTCCATCTCCCGTATTGATTATCCATCCCAGAATGAAAGCCCCGAAGATGATCAGGGATAACAAGATCCTGGCCTTTCGTTCTTTTGGAACGACATCACTGAAAATTTTTTTCATGAGTTAATGCTCCGTCAATTGAAAGTCTGATAGATATATTGCTCACTTTTACTGCGCATCCCGGCTGATTCCCATCCCAACCAGGGCATCCAGCTCTGCTATATTTATATGATAATCACTCAGGATCCGATAAGATTCCAACTCATATTCGTAGAGAGTCATCTGATTATCGATCACTGTGAGAAATTCCAGCTTATCTACCTGATAAGCAGTCAGGGAGGACTGCAGGGTTTGGTTGGCCTGAGGGATGATGCTGTTTTTGAACAATTCCAACCGTTTTTTATTTTTTTCCAGATCGCTGTATACTTTTTCCAGTTCCTGGAAGATCATCCGGCTGGCATTCTCTTGCATCTTGAGAGTGGACTGGGCTTCCAGCTGACTTTCCTGCACCTGTTTTTTTTGTTTGCTCCAAAAATACAGGAGAAGAGTGAGATTTACCGTACCTGAGACCAGGTCGACTCCTCCTTCACCATTTTGCAGGACCTCCCGTTAGGTATAGGCCAGTTCCACGCTGAAGTCTGGCAAATATTCCCTTTTAGCCAGCTTTACTTTCTGATTGTTTTGCTGATTCATCATTTGCCAGGAAAGGAGCAAGGGATTATTTTTCTCAGCCTGAGTTTGCAGTTCAACCAGATCTTTTTCAAATGGGATGAACTTCAATTCCTCGGTTTTAGCCAGTGCATCGGATCGATCACGATTCAGCAGAAAATTCACTTGGGCAACCTGTGATTGCCGCTGCTGTTGAAGATCAAGTAAATTATCCATCAGTTTTGATAATTCGAGTTGAGCCTTTAAAACATCTTGCTGCAGCCCTTTTCCAGTCCGGTAACGTGACTCAGCAATCCTGGAAATCTGGTTCAATAATTCACCGTTATGTTTATTCGTCGCGACTGCTTTATCAACATAAAATAGCTCAAAATATGTTATCTTTAAAATTTTAATCAGTTCAATCTGTTTTTGGACATAATTTTGCTCGGCGGCGGCTGCCTCACTGCTAACGATTGCCTTTCGTGTTCCCTGTTTTCCGGGAAAAGGGAACATCTGCATGAATGAAATTTGTTTACCGGTCATCATTTCCTGATCAAAGGCGAAACTGTTTACCGGCAAGTCCATTACCCCGATTCCCAGTATGGGATCGGGTAGCGATCCGGCCTGGGGAGCCCGGGCAGAAATAACCTGCCATTGATTATAGCTTGCTTGTAGATCGGAATTTTGCTGCAGCATCTCCCGGACCAATTGGTCAAGTACCAGGGTGGAATCGCTACTCTGGGAAAACAAATTCCAGCAGAATCCTGCGCCGATAATAACAATAACTATTACTTTGAATACCATTAGCTTAATCCCTCCAATTGAACTGATTTTCGCTTAACAATTTATGTGTATGACAAAAATTTTATGACTGTCAGTATCGGATTTATGGCAATGAATCATTTATTTCATTTTGACGATAGTCTTAACGATCACACTTTTTTTATCAATGAAATTGAGGTGCTTTTGTTCAAAAAATATTACTCACTTTAAAAATAAATATAAATAGTAAGGTCAGTTCCGGAAATTACATCTGACGGCCCGGGTTTATTGGACTGAAATATTTGGACTTTCTGGTTGGGCACCGCTCAGCCAGGCCTTTATGATCATCTGGTCATTGATATCCAGTCTGGCATCCGGATGCATCCATAAATATTGTTTCAGTGGCATTTCCTCTTTTTCGATCACTTCCTGAATTTCTTCAAATAGTTTAATCTGTTTTCGCTGATCGTATTGCGACCAGGCGGAGAAATTCATATTTTCCCGGCCTTCCTTGGAACAAAGTTGTTGCCTTTCAATACAACTCTCATTTATTTTTGACCCTTTTATAACCAGGGAAAGATTTTATGAAAACCACTTCATTCATCATTTTTTTCAGTATTGTACTAACCATATATAGTCTGGTCAATTTTTATATTTTCAGAAGGGTCTGGCCGGGATTGACCGGGACTGGAATTTATCGAACCCTTTTTCTGTATGGTTTTATCTTTTTGGTTCTGGCTTACCCGGTAGGACGATTAGCAGAGAATATCTCCCGGAATTTTACCACTGATTTTCTGGTCATTGTCGGTTCTTTCTATCTGGGATTGATGGTGTATGCATTTCTGGTAATTCTGGTCATTGATATTTTCAGACTCCTGAATCATTTCCTTTCCATTTTCCCGGCATTTCTGACCCACAATCCCCAGAAGATCACCCACCTGGTTACCCTTGGCGGCCTCCTGCTGGTATTCCTTATTGTATTCTTCGGATATGTGAATACCCTTTTCCTGCGGGTTCGCACTTTTCCGATAGAAATTAAGAAATCGGCCGGGGAATTGAAGGAATTGAATCTGGTCATGGTTTCTGATGTCCACCTGGGCACGGTGATCCGCAGCGGAAGATTGGAAAAGATTGTGGATAAAATTAACAACCTTCAGCCGGATATTGTGCTTTTACCCGGAGATATTGTCGATGAAGATGTCAATTCGGTAGCCGAGCAGAATATGGCCAGAATTCTTCAAAAATTGAAGACTAAATACGGTGTATTTGCAGCTTCTGGAAATCATGAATATTTTGGCGGTGTAGAAGCTGCGGTATCTTACATGAGTCAAGCTGGAATAACCGTGTTGCAGGATTCAGTGGTTAAGGTAGCCGATGCCTTTTATGTGGCCGGCCGTAAAGACCTGATGTCAGAGCGGATGGGCGACAGCCGGAAATCACTGGACTGGATTTTGCGGGAGGTTGATAAATCCCGGCCAATTATTTTGATGGATCATCAACCTTATCATCTGGAAGTTCCCCGGCAGAATGGGGTGGATCTGCAGTTGTCCGGACATACCCATCACGGACAACTTTTTCCGTTTAATTATATTACCCGAATGATTTACGATCTCAGTTGGGGGTACGCTAAAATTGAAAATACTCAGTACTATGTATCCTGCGGGGTGGGTACCTGGGGGCCGCCTATCAAGACCAACAGTTATCCGGAGATTGTGCTGTTGAATTTAAAGTTTAGCAAATAGTCTGAATCTTGATTTACTTGATTAATAGATTAACTTAATTTAATTGGGAGTAAATTAGATATAGGTAATGGGCTCAAGTAGGCCTTAAAATCATGTAAATCAAGGTCGCGGGATGAGAGGAGGGAGACCATGAGTTACTTATATGAGGATTTAACACGGCAAATTATTGGATGTGCGATGATCGTTCATTCAACTTTGGGAAATGGTTTTCAGGAAGTGATCTATCAGCGATGCCTGGCGATCGAAATGCAGGGAAATGGATTAAAATTTTCAAGAGAAGAAGAAATGCCCATCTATTATAAGGGATATCGCGTGGGTACCAGAAGAGCAGATTTTCTGGTAGAAAATAAAATTATATTAGAACTGAAGGCAGTCGTGGATTTAGGAGATATCCATTTAGCCCAAGCTATGAATTATCTTGTGGCTTATAACATAGAAGTGGGTCTATTGATTAATTTTGGAGCGAGAAGTTTAGAGTTTAAGAGAGTACACAATAACCGCCTGATCTATAACACTCATAATTAAAAGATTAACATGATTTTTTTAATTACCCGAAACTCAATCAAGGTAATCTATTAATCAAGTAAATCAAGATCCAGACAATGAGTAAAATACAAAATTTCCCCTTCGACATCATCGTGCTTATCAAAGGGGGATTTAATGCGACCAGATTTAAGTATCTCTTTTTGAAAAATTCTTATCTGTTATAAAAGTCCAAACCTTCAGAAATTATTACTTAATAAACCTTATACTCAGTGGATACCGGTAACGAATCCCCTCGTTTGCCCGAACCGCCCCAATGATCATCATAACAATGGCAAAAATTCCCAAAGCGATCAATAAAAATATTCCCAGAATTACGATGATCAGAATGGCGCTGATGATGGCATAAATGATCACGCTGATCTGAAAATTCAGAGATTCTTTGCCCTGGTCATCTACAAATTCAAATTCGTCTTTTTTCAACAGCCAAATGACCAATGGTCCTATAATATTTCCTAAGGGAATAATAAAACCGGCAAAAGCAATTAAATGACACAGCATGCCAAAGGTTTTGGCGTCTTTACTTAATGCCTGCTCCGAAACCGTTTTTTCCGGGGTAACATTTTCGACCATATCTGTCTCCTCATAAATAGGGTTAAATGATCTTTAACGCGTTATAACTTTAATTAACCTTTATAATATTCCAGCCAGCTGCTCGGGACTTTTCCAATAATATCATTTTCGCCAGGTAATATAATCTTGAAATTATTCACAAAAAATAATTCTTTTGTAAGACTTCAAATCGATCAAAACCTTTGGTTGATGTATCAGGAGTATTTGTAATGAATCAACTTTCCCGGGAAATCAATTCAGCTTAAAATGGAGATTCAGACCTGAAAGTGATTGGTTTTTTTAGGTTTCAATACTCATATATGTTTTGCGACAGTTCCTGATGAATTTATTGATTTTCTTTCTCCAATTGATTTTATATATACCCTATGTTATTTTAATCCCAAATAGAAGGAATGTTTATCACTGGTGGCCGAAAAATCATGATTGTTTAAGGTGACGTTTTATTAAGTATATCATCCGCCAATTGAAGAACAATCGAAGTAAAATTTTATGAGCAGTATATTTTTTAAACTCTTTTACGTATTAACCAGACCTGATACTTCAGTAGATAAGTAGAGGGATGCCTGATCAGGCGGCGAGAGAAATGCGCTTCTTTCTGAAATAGTATTTGTTGATAACAGGATGTCACTTTTGATTCTTGAGGAGGAAAGACTCATATGAGCAACATCGGTTCCTATGAAGAGCAATTAAAAAATTTCAACTGGAGAAGTGTTGAACAGGAGCTTGACCACCAGACAGGGAAAGTCCTGAACATTGGCTATTATTGTTCCGATCGCATCTGCCAGAACGGGAAAGCCGATAAGCTGGCCCTGATCTGGGAGGACTTCAGCGGAGAATTTAAAAAGTATACCTTTAATGAGATGCGGATCCTCACGAACACCATTGCCAATTATCTAAAAAACCTTGGTATTAAACCGGGTGACCGGATCTGTTTGTTTATGGATAAAATCCCTGAGTTGTATTTCGGATTTCTGGGAATTTTAAAAATGGGGGGAATTGCCCAGCCGCTATTTTCAGCTTTTGGAGGAGAATCACTCTTTACCCGGCTGGAGGATGCCGGAACGGCTGCTATCATTACCCAGAAGAAACATCTGGGGAAAGTCCGGCAGATCCTTGAAAATCTTCCCCATCTCAAACACATCCTGGTGGTAGATGATGATGGCAGCAAACCGTTGCGTGATAAAGAACTGGCATTTTTTATGGAAAAAGAGACACCCATTGAAAAATTTGAAATCTATCCTTCTACCGCTGAAACTCCATCGGTACTGCATTATACTTCCGGTACCACTGGTAAACCCAAAGGTGCCCAGCATGTTCATTATTCACTGATCGCTCAGTATATCAGCGCAAAATATGTCCTCGATCTGCAAGAAAATGATATATATTGGTGCACGGCCGATCCCGGCTGGGTTACCGGCACTTCTTATGGCATAATTGGTCCCTGGGCCAATGGGATTACCCAATGTGTTTTGGATTCCGGTTTTACGGCGGAGAGGTGGTATAAATTTATTCAAGACCGAAAGATCACTGTCTGGTATTCAGCCCCCACCGCTATCCGGGCACTCATGAAAGAAGGAGAGGCGCCTATAAAAAAATATAATCTTTCTTCCCTGCGGCATCTGTGCAGCGTGGGTGAACCATTGAATGCTGAAGCTGTACTCTGGTCAAAGAACGTCTACGGTCTCACTTTTCATGATTCTTTCTGGCAAACCGAGACCGGATCCATAATGATCAGCAATTATCCTGGAATGAAAATTAAACCCGGTTCCATGGGGAAGCCTTTTCCCGGGATCACTGCCACGGTGGTTGATCTGAAAACACATGAACCGCTTAAGAAAACTGGAGTGGTGGGATTAATTGCCATTAAACCTGGCTGGCCGTCCATGTTCCGCACCTATTGGAATAATGAAAGAACCTATAAGAGTAAATTTATCAATGGCTGGTACATCTGTGGTGATCGTGCCAGTCTGGATGAAGAGGGTTATTTCTGGTTTGTAGGCAGGGATGATGATGTGATCAATACCGGCGGTCATCTGGTAGGGCCGTTTGAGGTTGAATCGGCACTGCTGGAACATGAAGCAGTGGCTGAGTCGGCAGTGGTGGGAAAACCCGATCCCATCAACATGGAGGTGGTGAAAGCCTTTATTGCCCTGAAGCCAAATTTTGAGCCTACTGATATGACCAAACTGGAAATTATGAATTTTATTCGTAAGCGGCTTTCACCGCTGGCCATGCCTCAGGAAATAGAATTTGTTGATTCATTGCCCAAAACCCGCAGCGGCAAGATCATGCGCCGGTTGCTGCGGGCCAAGGAATGGGGAGAGGAGATCGGCGATACCTCCACTCTGGAAAATGATTGAACCTGAATTATTTAAAACCAATAAGGCACAAAGGAATTAAAATTAACAAATCGTTATTAAAAAGGTTTGATTGAATGAAAGTAATTTTAATCTATTTATATACGCAGCTATAATGCACTTAGTGCCTTCGAGACTTTGTGGTTAAATCTTTTAAATCGATCAGGTGAAAAGATAATTCATCAAATATTTTTAATAAAAAGAACAAAAGGAGCTCAGCATGTCAGAAGTCAAAGATATCGTTCTGCAGTACGTCATCGATGAATATTTAGAACAGGACAGTGACCAGGAAATTACTTTTGATACTAAATTAATTTCCGGAGGGATTGTGGATTCCTTCTCCATGGTTTCACTGAAAGTATTTCTGGAAACCAGGTATAAGATCCAGATTCCCGATGCCAAGGCAACACCGGATGCCTTTGATTCGGTCAATAACATTGTCAAATTGCTCGAAGAATTTGGCATCCAATAAAGGAGGAACATTATGGCATTCAGTAATGAACTGAGAACGACCTTCCAGCAGGAACTTAGCAATATCCAGCAGGCGGGGATTTTTAAAGAGGAACGGATCATTCATGCTCCCCAGAGTTCAGAGATTGATGTGGTTTTTCCGGCCGGTTCGGAGAAAAAACATGTGTTGAATCTATGTGCCAATAACTATCTGGGACTTTCATCCCATCCGGAAGTTGTGAAAGCCGCCCATGAAGGTTTGGATTCCCGGGGTTATGGCATGTCTTCGGTCCGTTTTATCTGCGGTACGCAGGATATTCACAAAGAACTGGAAAGAAAGTTAACCAAATTTCTGGGGACTGAAGATACCATTTTATTTCCCTCCTGTATGGACGCCAACGCTGGTGTTTTTGAAGCGATATTAACCGAGCAAGATATCATGATCGCTGACCGATTGGTTCATGCTTCCATCGTGGATGGGATGCGGCTGTGCAAAGCCCAGCAGGATACTTTCAAACATTCTGATATGGATCACCTGGAGAAGAAACTCCAGCTTCATCAGGATAAACGCAGCCGGATGATCATTACTGATGGAGCTTTTTCCATGGATGGAGATCTGGCAAGAATGGATAAAATTGTGGAATTGGCCGAAAAATACAATTCGATGGTGTTTATTGATGATTCACATGCCAGTGGATTCATAGGGAAAACCGGCCGCGGAACCCATGAACATTTTGGAGTGGTAGGTAAGATCGATGTCATCACTACCACCCTCGGCAAAGCCTTGGGAGGAGCATCGGGTGGCTGCGTTTCCGGCCGGAAGGAAATCGTGGAGCTGTGCCGTCAGAAAGCCCGTCCCTATCTGTTTTCCAATACCATTCCTCCGGTGGTGGTGGCTGCGGCCAATAAGGTTTTGGATATCATCACCTCCACTACTGAACGGCGGGATAAATTAGAAAAAAATACTCAATTCTGGAGAAAGGGTCTTACCGAGGCGGGATTTATCATTAAAGAAGGCGAAACGCCGATTGTGCCGGTGATGCTTTTCAATGCCAAACTTTCACAGGATTTTTCCAAAGATCTTTACTACGAAGGGATATACGTGGTGGGTTTCTTCTTCCCGGTGGTGCCTAAGGGGCAGGCCAGGATCCGTACCCAGCTCTCAGCCGCCCATGAAATGCATCAACTGCAAAAAGCCCTGAAAGCTTTTATCAAAATCGGTAAGAAATATGATATCCTCCACAAGACCAAGGAGGAAATCATCGAAAAATATGGATTATAAATTTTGAATAGCCTTGCAATATACTAAAGAGGAGTTAACGGATGAAAAATCTTGTGCCCCGAGTTAAAACTCAGGGCACAAGATAAAAGATAGAACTATTATTCGATTCAGAAAAATTGGGAGGGAGAGAATATGCCGTATATCAGCATTTGGATTCATTTGATTTGGACCACCAAAAATCGCCAGCCCTATCTTCAGAAAAATATTCGATCAAAAGTCTTTCACCATATCAGGGGAAATGCCCTAGCCAAGGGGATTAACCTTATTTTCATAAATGGAGTGGAGAATCATGCTCACTCATTGATCCTTTTAAAAGTTAATCAAAACATTGCGGATGTGGCAAAATTATTAAAAGGAGAATCATCTCATTGGATCAATAAACACAAACTGATCAAGTACAATTTTGATTGGCAGGATGATTATATTGCGATCTCGATAAATAAAGCTCAGGTAAAAAGGGTGATCGAATATATTAAGCACCAAGAAATTCATCATCAGAAAGAAAGTCTTTCAGAAGAATGCCAGAAATTTTCGGATAAAAATTAAAACTAGTAATAGAATCCAGTTTTTTTATCCTTTGCCCTGAGTTTTAACTCGGGGCAAATAAATTAAAAACTGAATAATTTTTTCAGAATAGTATCAGAAATTTATTAATTGAAACAATAAAAAAGAATAGATGCGATGATATTTTTCTTCTTATGCCCCGAGTTAAAACTTAGAGCACAAGATGAGCCGAAATCATCGAAAACCAATAACTATAGATTTTGACAGGTGACTATAGAATCTGAAAGTTCTGCGATTCTTAGCAGATCATAGATAAATACCTAATATAATTATTTCGAGTTAAAACTCTGGCAAGGGATTCGAAAGAAAATATCATTTTATCACTCTTTCTATTCATCCCTAAAAATGAATTGCTTCCCCAGTCAATGAATTCAATTTTCCAATTTTATACTGCCCTGTTTTCATATTAACTTATCTAAAATTTTAACTGATATAATTTTTCCACTGCCGAATGTATAAGGGAGAATTGTATGTACCAACGAATCCGTTACGATCTCAATCAGGAACTGATCAAGATAGGAGAAGCAGGTTTATTTAAAGAGGAACGGGTAATTCTCACCGATCAGAAGCCGGCTATCAAAGTCATTTATCCAAAAGGATCCAAATCCCGGGAGGTTTTAAATTTCTGCTCGAATAACTATCTCGGATTGGCCAATCATCCCAAATTAATTGAAGCAGCCCACCAGG
>Ga0154654_1136_pt4 | contig 12485 bp, 9 predicted proteins | sample Rifle2008BG13ft_FD_116083 | JGI IMG/M metagenome (GOLD analysis project Ga0154654, IMG submission 116083) | Caldithrix sp. RBG_13_44_9 | reverse complement strand
ACGGCGCGACTGATCGAGCGGAATTGCGGGATCAGAATAATGGTTTCGTAATCACCACCGGCTACGGTCTTGTATACCCGGGCCGCAGAGTCCGGATTGAGCCGGTAGAGCGCGCTGATCTCCAATCCGATGGTGAGTCCTTCGCGTGAGAGCACTTGCATGGTTTCCTTATGTTCCTTGGTCTGGATGGAGAATTTGATGACGCGGGCCAGCGGATTCACCAAATTGATACCAGCCGGAAGGGTTCGCTCGGACACGATACCAAAGAAATCTACTACCCCAACGTGTCCCGCCGGAACCTGGGTGAAGCACTGGATCAGCGCGATAACTCCGAATAAGCCCAGGGCCAGAAGGCTCCCGGTGCTAACTGACCGGAATGCGATGTTTTGTTGTTTTACCTTCCTGGTGGCGCCTAACCACACAAAAAAGGCAGCAATGGTAATGAGTACTGCTAAGATGAAGATCATGACTTTCTCCTTGTTGAATGAATGTTTACAAATTGATTTGCCTAGCTGGTGGTACGGTACTCGATACGATAGTCTTTAAAATTGGGCAGGGTCGAGTTCGAGTAGTGCTGACAAAGTGCCTATCAGGTTTTCCAGAACGGGATGTTATTTTACCTGCCACCCTGAAAAGTCAACACTAGTCAAAATTGTGGTCAGCCTCTTTCGGTATTTTTGCCAATCAACCTAAAAAGGTGCGGAGAGCCTTGCTGCGAGAAAAATGGCGTAATCGCAGGAGCGCTTTCTCTTTAATCTGCCGGATCCGTTCCCGGGTTAAGTTAAAGCGTTCACCAATATCTTCCAGTGTCTGGGGATGCTCATACCCCAGACCATAATACATCCGTATGATCTCTGCTTCACGTTTTGTTAAAGTGGTGAGTACCCGTTCTATTTCAAATCGTAAAGATTCATTGATTAATTCCGAATCCGGCGGCGGATGATGATCATTTTCAATCACATCCAGTAAACGATTATCCTCGCTGTTATTAAAAGGAGCATCCACAGACAGATGCCGCCCGGAAATTCTCAGGGTATCGGCGACCTCCACATTGGTCATTTTCACTTGTTGGGCAATTTCACTGGGAGTCGGCTCCCGTTCAACCTCCTGCTCCAGTGCGGAGTAGGCTTTTACAATCTTATGAATGGCACCCACTCGATTCAGGGGAAGACGTACGATGCGGGTATGATCAGCCAAGGCCTGCATAATCCCCTGGCGAATCCACCACACCGCATAAGAAATAAATTTGAATCCCCGGGTTTCGTCGAAGCGGGTGGCTGCTTTGATCAAGCCTAAATTTCCTTCGTTGATCAGATCCCCTAAAGAAAAACCCTTGTTCTGATATAGCTTCGCCACACTAACCACAAACCGAAGATTGGCCTCGGTCAATTTTTCCAATGCCTGCTGATCACCTTGTCTGATCCTCCGCGCCAATTCAACTTCTTCCTTGGGAGTTAATAAGGGGACTTCTGAGATTTCTTTAAGATACCGATCGATGGATTGATTTGCTCGGCTTTCAGAAATTCTATTCATTCTGTTCTAATCTCCTTAAGGCTGTTAAATACTCCTTACTTAAGCGCTCATTAGAATTATCCAATCACTAGCGATACACTGCTCCAGCGCACCTGGCAGCAGGTATGCTTTCTCAACATACCATTTCGACCCATATTTCATTGCTGCAGGGCGCAGGCCATAATTCTTTCAGACCTGCTTTAATTCTTAAAGTCCTTAGAACCTCACCGTTAGCAGTTTCCAGGCCTCGCTGGAAATAATATTTTAATTCAAAACCGCATCATCTGGATCGAAATATTTTCCCTGTCAAATACGGCTATCGACGGAAATATCCCTCTGGTTCATGATTGGTGTTTGACCAGATCAATTGATTTTTTCATTTTAATTCAGGTTCAATTGGGGTGGCTTTTCATCCCGTTAGCCACCAATACCGATCTTTACCAACGGTTGTTTCCCCCGCTTCTGCGGTTATCTGATTTGGGACGAGCTTCGTTTACATTAATGGAATTCCCTTTTATATTACTGCCATTCAGTTCCTGCATGGCAGCCTGAGCTTCGGTGTTGACTTCCATCTCTACAAAACCAAATCCTCTGGATACCCCGCTGAGTTTTTCCTTAATGATGTTGACCGACTTCACGGTTCCAAATGCCCCGAAAGCTTGACGTAAGTCTTCCTCATTTGCTTGCTGGGATAGATTTCCGACATAAATATTCATCTGATTGTCCTTTCACTACTGTTATGATCTCAACAAAAAAAGCGACACCACTGAGCGTCGCCTTTTATGTTTTTAATTGTTTATGGGTTACTCTGCTTTTTCACTTTTTAGGGCTTTTCTAAAAAGAAAAGTATATCGCGATACAACATACTCCGCTTTATTGATTTGCCCGGAATTCCCATGATTACAATATGACTACATCCTGTGCCTGGGGGCCTTTTTGGCCTTCTCCTCTTATGAATTCAACTTCCTGGCCCTCTTCTAAGGAACGATAACCACCGTTCTCCCGAATAGCACTAAAATGAACAAATAGATCTGCGCCTTCCTTGGGTGATATAAAACCGTAACCTTTGCTGGCGTTAAACCATTTCACTACTCCATTTACTCGATCTGACATTACTTATACTCCTTTAAATAAAAAATAAGAAAAAATAAATTAATTTGACTTTTGAATTATTCTAGACTGATGAAGGGTTAAGCTTGCACAGGCTGGAATTTCTAAAAAGACGCAATAAGTTACACTAATCTTCCGGCTGTGTCAAGCAGTAAGAATAACAACCTCATTTCTACCTTGAAAATATCATTAAGGCAAGTGGCTATTTATAGTTTAAAATTTATAGTTTATAGTTTATAATTAAAGAGATAAAAATGCAGAATTGAACACTATGCTCTTTGAGCGATGCAATTTGCACTTAAGAGAAAGCCGAAAGCGGAAAGCAATCATCAGTTGGCCCGTCATCATCCCTGTTTGCCGGACAGTCAGTTGGCAATCAATGAAGAGAAAGCAGTCCCGACAAATCTGACATCCAGTCATTGTCGGGATGAAAATCATCCAAGATTTTCAAGAGCAGAAAGCGGAAAGCAGCTGACCGAGCACTCAAATTTCTTTATCCGTAATATAAAAACATACTTACAAAATTTGAGTGCTCGGCACCATGCTCTTTGCGCTATGCCTTCCCTAATATAGTTGTTGGCCATAATTCGTGTTAATCCGTGTAATTCCTGCCTGGCAGGCCCGTCAGAAAAGCTTTGCCGGGTAAACGTGTAATCCGTGGACAACTTTTAATCATTAAGGTACCAAAACACCAGGCATGCGCAAAGTAAATTCTCACGGTGGACAACTTCTTCCCCAATTATCAGTATATTCCTTCTAGTTCAATGAATCGATAAAGGAAGCTCAACCATGGATACAGACCCTACTCCAATCACCAGACCCGGTTTGGGAAAAAGAATCTGGAACTTTCCACTTACCCGGTTATTGGTGGGCATTCTGATACTGGCAGGTACAGTCATTATTGGACAATTGGTCCTGCTCGGTATTAGTAAATTGATTTTTACCAGCAAAGAAATTCCCTACGCCTGGAAAACTTATGGTTTTGGAGTCATGACCTTCCTGGCCATCCTTAGTTATCTTTTCTACGTCCGGAAAGTCGAAAAGCGTGAACCTGATGAATTAGCACGACCCAAAGCCTGGCAGGAAGCGGGAATTGGCTGTGCCATAGGTTTTGGTCTAATGACGGCCATTACTTTCATTTTATGGATTCTCGGTTATTATCAGGTAGAAGGGGTGAATAGCATGGCCGTGTTGTTCCTACCGTTCTTCGGGGCGCTGTTTACCGGTTTTTTCGAAGAATTTTTATTTCGCGGGATCATTTTTCGGATCATTAATAACAGTCTGGGCAGCTGGTTGGCATTACTTCTCTCCGCCCTGATTTTCGGATTTGCCCATGCTGCCAATCCCAATGCCACCTTGTACAGCAGCGGTGCCATCGCCCTGGAAGCCGGAATCCTGCTATCGGCCGGCTATCTGTTCACCCGCCGATTGTGGATGGTGATCGGTCTGCATTTCGCCTGGAATTTTACCCTGGGCGGGATATTGGGGATCGTGGTATCGGGAGTGAAGGCAGAAGGCCTGTTACAATCGACACTGGAGGGACCGGCCTTATTGACCGGGAGAGACTTTGGGGCTGAGACTTCCATCATCGCGGTGGTTATCTGTCTGCTGGCCGGGATCTTTTTCCTCTGGCAGGCCCGGCAGAGAGGAAATTTTATCCGACCATACTGGAGGAGGGAAAAAATATTTTAGATTTTAGATTTTACATTTCTTCGAAATTATTAAAATCTTCCAAGACTATTAGTTTCTAGCAACTTCTGAAAAATTCATAGCTTTTAGTCGCTACCCCTATTGGAGATGGTTTCCCGCTACGAGAAAGGAAATGATGATCTATCTGGCAGAGCCCTGACCGGCCTGTATGGCGACCAGTTGAGCGAGGACAATTATTAACCACCAGACACTAAGAAAATACTAAATACATTCCCACAGAACACACAGAATGCATCCCGTAATTAACACAAATTGTAATATGCAAAACCAGACTCTAAATCAATAATTCGTGAAATTAGTGGACAATTTTTCAAGCGTGAAATTTCTGCCTGCCGTGCGCCCGTCAGCTGACGGAAAGGCTTTTTATCATCCGAATACCAAATAAGCTCCCCCCCTCAAGTCAGAGAAAAACATTCGGAATCCAATCTCATTCAGCATTGGAAGAACCGGCTATCTGACCACTCAACCAACGCCCAGTGGGTTTTGGGAGAATTTTTCCAGTGCTATCAGTATACTCGACAAAAACATCAATGCCAAATTCGTTGGTTCTGACTAGGTTCCATATCCCATTTTTGTAATATCTACTTCGGCCAAAAGTCCCAATAGGATGTTCGGCACTGACGCTGAGCTGCGGTTTGTCGGCTTGGGTCTGCAGATAGCCGACATAAAATGGATTATATAAAGTGGCATTGATGTCCACATCGAAAACGTTCGAGCCGTTATTTAGGTACACTGAAGTAGTCGGAGAATAGATCTCAAGATTAGCAGGCACTGACAAGCTTTGCAGAATACCCCAAACCCTTAGTTTCCCATAGGAAGGATCGCTGAAAATATTGATGCGGATCTTCTTGACCACGCAGGTTTGAGCTCCCGCCGGTTGATCAAAAGATATAGCATACCAGGCCGTCGACAGTATATCAGAAGCACCGAAGTAACATACTCCGCCCTCAAAGGTGCCATCGGTTCGAGACAGCCATTCCGTCAATACATTTATGTCTTCGGTGGAGGTTTCCAGCGCGACGTTCCGGAGCCCGGCGTCAGAAACCGATGATACTTCATCCATAACTTTATCAGGATTGGCACTGGAAAAAACCTGAAGGAGAAAATCGTAATTCCCATGAGCCAATTCGTCATTGGGTATACCGATGCTAATGTAAACAGCATCGTCTGGACTACTCCCAGTGATCGAAAAGTCCGTGGATTCAAGATAGAGGGTAAAAGGTGCCACATTGGATGGATCGGTTATCCGCAAACCCAGTTTCACAAAAAGGGTGATGACTCCTTCACTGACATCCACATCAAAATTCAATCTTGCAGAAGAATTGTAGCTGTCATTATCATTATCCACAGCATCGGAAAACCACACATCACTGATCATGACGGTAATCTCTTTTTCTTTGGTCGGAGATGAACACATCATCAATACTATTCCACTCAGGACAAGCATCCATTTCAAATATTTGGATAAATTTTTCATAACACCCTCCTGCACAGTTTGATGATTTTTCATTCTTGTTTCTTGTCCGTTGATTCTATTCTTCTCCCGGCTTGATGCGGGTCGACAGAATTCAGGTTGAAAGGTAACAGGTAATTTAGATTGGGAACAATCTGCCTCATGGCATTTCCCGGTATTCCCTGAAAACTCAAAGTAGGTGGAAACCTGGGCCAGAAACAACATGGGTTAGAGATAAAAGATAAAATCGGGGAGGTAAATGATCCGACTTCAAGCAGAGAAAAAAGATCTGGTGGTAAATTATTAAACAGAGCTTTTCCTATTTTTTTTAAATTTACCTTCATATTTAAATAAATTCAAGACCCAATTTCTACTGGACTTACATGGCAAATCATAACGGGTGATGGCAGTTAACTATTAGCGCTATGCGCTATGCTAGTCAACGCATGAGAAAGCAGAAAGCAGTAACCAGTTGGCAGTTGGCAATTTATAGTTTATAGTTGACCTTTGAAAGTTGGAACTATGCAGGATTCAAAGCTTTCGCTTTGCGCCATGCCCATAAGGGAAAGCAGAAAGCCGAAATCGGAAAGCAGTCATCAGTTGGCAGTTGGCCCGTCTCGCTATCGCTCACCGGACAAGTAATTGGCAATCAGTGAAGAGAAAGCAGAAAGTAGTTAATAAAAGGCAAAGATGATAAAATCCAAGAAAACAAGATATGATCAATTCTTTAGGCTAAACCAGGAACAGGTATTTCTTCTAATTCGTGATAATTCCCGTCAAAAGCCGGGCAGGCCTGTAATTCGTGGACGGTTTTACAAGCCTGAAATTTCTGCCTGCCGTGCGCCCGTCAGAATGCCTGTCTAACAAAAATCTCAACTTACCGCGCTATTGAGAAAATCATCAAATGGTTTGAGCGCAGCAAAGACCTGCCCACAATATTTCAAAAAATCTTCCGCCAACGCCTGCCGGTCACTCGCCGGATGCAGTGCTAAAAAGCTTTTATACCGCAGCAGTTCGATATGGGGGTGGTCGGCCGGGTAATCTCGGGGAATGGTTTTTAATTTTTCACCATCCAGTTCACCAAAATATTTTTTAAATAATGGGTCATTGATGATCCTGACAAATTTCCGGCCATTTTGATCGATGGTCCGGCGGATGGAATTAAGCCAGGGGCCGGGCGGGAGATAGGCTCCTCCGGCTAAAAAGATATTTCCCGGCTCCAGATGAAAGTAATATCCGGCCCGATTATGAACTTTAGATTCATGCCCCACCAGGTGGGCACCAAAATTGGTTTTGTAGGGTGTTTTATCTTTGGAGAAACGAGTATCCCGATAGATCCGGAAAATGCAACGCCGGGCTTCCCGTTCTCCAATGACCGGATCAAACAGGGCGATTTCCAGGATGAGTTGGCTGATAAATGTTTCAAACTCGGCTCTGGCCGCATCAAACCGCGGTTTATTTTCAGTGAACCAGGAACGGTTATTATTCTTTTTAAGATCTTTCAGATATTGCAGCGTTGCTTTAGTTATCATTCAGTGATCTCCTTATATATAGAAGACTGGATTCAATATGAAACTGCTTCTTTAACATTTAATCTTGTACTGCACTAAATTAATATTTTCCAGCTTAAAATCAAGAAATTCCCAGAGAACACATAAAAAGCAGTCGGCAATACGTTAAAAAGAAAGCAGAATGCAGAAAGCAGTTATCAATTGGCCCGTCCTCATCCCTGATTGCCCCGTCTGAAGCCGGGCAGGCGGACAGGTGTGGACAAATTTTTAACCACAAAGACACAAAGGCACAAAGAAATCACAAAAATTTTTTCCAACAAAATGCACAGTAAAAAGTAAAAATTACAAAATATCAAACATTTGCCTTTTACCTTATACTTATTACCTTTTACCTTTTTCCGGTATCCTGTAATCCCGTCAAAAATATAACACCCATAGTAGGAACAGGCCAGTTCGGCAGCAGACAAGGATCAAAGTACAAAACTCACTGGAAAATATACAAATTAACAGAAAATCAACTTGTACCAAGTGTCTGTTGAATTAATTAGATACATGTTTAAATCCACTCACTTATTTTAACCTTACCCCATCCAGGCATTCTCCTGGTTAATTCACAAAATTATTATTTATTCAGATTAAGTTCATTAAAATCAATTTCTTTACCTTGCCACGGGTTTAAACCCGTGGCAAATGATAAATGAACCATGGATTGACTTCTATCAATTTTATGAATTAACCAGGCATTATAAGATTTATCATACAGATTTTTGGAGCTAAGGCCTAATTATCTGAATTGATTGATTACTACTCCTTTAAAAGATGAACCGAGGTAAACGAAATAGAGGAAACACTTCCGGTAAAATTTGCTTGCTTCATGGTTTTAGCTAATTAATTTTATTCAACATCAATTGAAGATGGAGCCACTTTTGTCAACTTGATAATTTTTGTTAAGGTTTTCAGAATTTGCTACACATAATTTTACCTGCTGGTATCGTCCCGATTTTTTTATTTCTATCGCCTTCAAAGATAATTGGAAGGGAATCCGGGCTAATATTAGCTTTAATATTTATTAAATGTTTGATATATTATTGGCATTTAATTCAGTAAAAATAGATATTAACTTTAAATACTTTTAAAATCATTGGAGGAAGTTAGATGGGTACTAAGAATAAAGCAGTAGACCCGGATGAAACTCTGACTAAACGATTGGGAAAAGGGCTTTTAAACCTTTTTATCAAAGTTGAACAAGTGGAGGAGCCGGCGGATGAGGGACAAACATCAGCTCCGGCAACCGAAACTGCTGCTCCATCTCATTATACTCCCGCGGTATCCGTTAATGCCGAACAACTGAAAAAATTAGTGGATTCCTGTTTGGAACATGGTCAGGCTGAATTTCAGACTCTCATGCAATATGTGAAGATGTTTGAATCTACCATTCCGGATGAGACCGCCCGCTACCGTGCTGCCTTGCAAGTGATCAGTCAACAGGGAATAACTCCGGATAAGCTGGTGGCGGCGCTGGAGAAACAGGTTGCTCATCTGGCCAAAGAAAAAGAGGAATTTGAGGGGATGATTGGAAATATGGAAAAAGGTCTGGACGGGCAACGAACGAAAATAAAGGATATGGATAACGAAAGTGCTCAATTGCAGAAAAAATTAGCAGAATTACAACAACTACGGGCCAAAGTGAGCAGCGAGATCGGATCCCAGGAAGTAAAAATCGCTGCTGCCAGGACTAATTTTGCAAAAGCCCTGGATGCTGCTGGCCAACAGCTTGAACAGCATAAACAGCGCATGATGTCATTGCTTGGCATTACCGACTCGGAAAAGATGAAGAAGAAAAAATAGTGGCTGGATATTGGAGTACTTTTAAATCAAGGCAAAAATAACTGTACAATTATCTTAAATGAAGGAGATACATCATGATTGAACTTCCAAGTAGTCTTGATCCGGAAAAACGCCGAAAGTTTTGGAGTAATCCGGAAGGTAAAACAGCTATGATACTATTGGCGGTTTTGGGCCTGGCGGCATTGACTTTCTGGAGTTTTTTAGTTCCGTTTGTTTTAACGATGTTACAGCAGACATTGAGCGCCATTCTGACCTTAGCGGCAATTATTATTTTAGTGACTTTGCCATTTAACCGAAAATTTCGTTTCTTCCTCAAGGTGATGGTACGAAAGCTGACCAACCTGTTTGTAAAGATCTTTCCGGTGGATATCCTGAAGCAGCATATCAGCAATTTAGCGAAGGGGATTGGAAATATTGAGGAACAAATTGGTATTCTGAGAGGTGTCATGACAGGCTTACAAAGAAAAACTACCGAGCAAAAAGATCAATACATTAACCTCATGAATACGGCCTCATTCGCTAAAAAATCAGGTGAGGAGCTCCAGGCCCAAATTAAAGCCAGACAGGCAACCAAATTGGAACAATCCCGGATGAAAATCGATGAGTTGTACACCCGGCTGGAAAAACTGATGCGGGTACTCAAGCAGTACCATAAAATTGCCAAAATCATGAAAGAGGATCTGGAATTTGACGTGAATCTTCTTATTGAAGAAAGGGATGCGGTAATTGCCGGCCATTCCGCCATGGTGAATGCCATGAATATCATTGGCGGACGGGGTGAACTGCAGGAAATGTTCGATATGGCCATGGAAGGAGTGGTTCAGGATGTTAACCGCCGAATGGGAGAAATTTCTAACTTCATTGATATGTCCGAGGATATTATCAATTCGGTTAATCTGGAACAAGGCATGGTTGATCAGATGGGGTTACAGAAATTGGAGGAATGGGAACAAAAAGGTGAGGCAATTTTACTCTCTGATAAGAAGCAGTTATTACAGGCGGCCGAAGACCCCAGTCAGGTTCTCGATCTTAATGAACCGCTCTTTCCGGGTTCGACCAAGGAAGAAGTTGCAGCCCGGCAAAAAAAGACCGATAAATTTAAAAGTTTTTTAAATGATCAGAAATAGATCATGGATAGTAAAAGAAGATTTTAAAAAATACTGACTACCATCAGAAGGAGATTTATCATGGCAACACAAAGAAAGATTAAGATTGGTCCGGTACCATTTTTAATCTTAGTGCTGGCAGTGGCGTTTGGGCTTTATAAGTTTGTCATTCAGCCCAATATGGATAAGATTGCCCCGCAGACTAAAAAACCTGGTTCAATTTTAACGGGAAAAGAAAGTAAACCGGTCGAAGGTAAGGTCCTGACGATTGATGTGGGAGTTGTTACCTGGGGCGGATATGCCGGTGGTGAATACTTCAACAATGGTTTTGAGCCAACCATCAGCTCCCGCTATTATCAGGAATACGGATTTATGGTGAAATTTCATGTCATGGATTTGTTTGAACAATCCCGCAATGCCTGGAAATCGGGTGACGTTGATCTATTATGGGTAACTGCCGACGCTTATCCGACTGAAACTTTAGGTTTACAGGCATTTAAACCATTGTTTCTTTTTCAAGTTGATTGGTCGCGCAAAGGGGACGCTATCGTCGTAGGGCCCGGAATCAACACCGTGAGAGATTTCTACGGTAAAAAAATTGCGGTAGCTCTGGGTACACCCAGTCATACTTTTTTACTAAAAACTTTGCAAGCTGACGACCTGGAGTATAGTGATGTAGAAATCGTCGGAGTTTCCGATGCCATTGTAGCAGCGGAAAAATTTAAAACGAAGGTAGTCGACATTGCGGTGGTGTGGTCGCCAGATGATGATATCTGCCTGCAAGCCCGGTCTGGATCAAAAGTTTTACGTTCTACCGGCGATGCCCCCTATATTATTGCCGATGGTTTTTTCGCTAAAAAAGAATTTATAGAAAAATATCCGCTTCAATCCCGGCAATTATATGAGGGTTGGATGCGCGGGAATGCGGAAATTAACAGCGACCCCGCCGCTAAAGAAAAAGCAGCAAAAATTTTATCGTCTGGGTTGGGAGTTGATTATCAATTCGCCTTGAATGCGATAAATAAAGTCAGGCTGGTAACTCATGGCGATAATCTTAATTTCTTTGGTTTAAATCCGGCTTATTCCGGGGTAACCGGCGAACAGCTTTACAGCAGTATGAAACGGTTATATGGGGTGATCAACCTGGCTCCGACCGGAACTCCTGACTGGCAGCAGGTAAGTACCACCCAGATTATCCAGGCTTCCAATACCCTACTGGTTAATGCACCCGGGCAAGAAGCGGAAGGTAAAATTACCTTTGCCAAAGCTACTGCCAGTGATTATGAGAAAGCGGCAGTTTCATCCAAAACCATTAGGGTAAATTTTGATTTTGGTTCTGCTACTCTGGATGAGAATGCCCAAACCGTTATCGAATTTAAGTTTGGCGAATTAGCCCAGTTGTTTGCCAGTAGTCGAATCCGGATTGTGGGGCATACTGATAATGTCGGTAGTCGTGACGCCAATATCAATTTGTCTAAGCGACGAGCAGAAGCGGGAAAACAATACCTGATTCAAAAATACAGCTTTGATCCCAATCGAATTATTGCCACCGGCATGGGACCGGATAATCCGGTAGCCAGCAACGATACCGAGGAGGGAAGGGGTAAAAATCGCCGGATTGAATTCCAGTTTCTTGAATAAAGATTAAATGAAGCAAATTTAACGTCAGGGGGCCGATTTTATCTGATGATAATTTTGTGCCCCTTTTTTATCATGAGCATGAGGAGAATTTGCATGACCATAAAAGAATTATTTTCTATCCGCGGTAATTTGACGAAACAGCAGGATAAAATATTCGGCATTGCCGGCGCCATAATGATTTTACTCCTATGGCAGTTATATACCGAAATTTCTCAAATTGCCCCCAGTATTTTTCCATCACCCTGGGCGGTATTCAAATCATTTCCCGAACTGCATTTTAATGATGCGCTGGTGAGAACGGCTCTGTATTCCTTAACCCTTAATATTAAAGGAATGTTACTGGCCAGCGTGGTGGCTGCCCCTTTGGGATTTTTTATCGGGTTGCTGCCTATTTTCAGAGGTCTTTCTGAGCGGCAATTGGCGGTCTTCAGATATGCGCCCATTACAATTTTAACCGGTATTTTCACCTACTGGTTTGGGATGTATGATGCGATGAAAATTAACTTTTTGGCCTTTGGCATCTTTGTTTATTTACTGCCCACTGTGATCCAGAGAGTAAAAGAACTGCAATCAGAAGGAGAAGTATATCTGCAT
>Ga0154654_1145_pt5 | contig 12659 bp, 10 predicted proteins | sample Rifle2008BG13ft_FD_116083 | JGI IMG/M metagenome (GOLD analysis project Ga0154654, IMG submission 116083) | Caldithrix sp. RBG_13_44_9 | reverse complement strand
TCATATTTTTCCTGCAGCAGTTTCTGGGCCTCGATCACTTTATTCAGGATGGTACCGCTGCCAAAAAGATTAACGGTATTTTTAGCGTTCTTATGATCCGATTCATGGAATTTATACATTCCTTTGATAATGCCTTCTTTTACTCCCCGGGGCATAGTTGGCTGTGGATACAATTCATTCATGATGGTGATATAGTAAAAGATACTTTCCTGCTCCACATACATTCTTCTTATTCCATCCTGAATGATGACGGCCAGTTCATAAGAGAAAGCCGGATCATATGATTTGACGGTGGGATAAGGATAAGTGAGAAGATGGCTGTGTCCGTCCTGATGCTGCAGTCCTTCTCCGGCCAGGGTGGTGCGACCGGAGGTACCACCCATCAGGAAACCGCGGGTGCGCATATCCCCGGCAGCCCAGGCCAGATCCCCGATCCGCTGGAATCCAAACATGGAGTAAAAGATAAAGAAAGGAATGGTATTGATACTATGCGAAGAATACGCAGTACCGGCCGCCACAAAGGAGGACATGGCTCCGGCCTCATTGATTCCCTCTTCCAGAATCTGCCCATCCTTGGCTTCTTTATAATAGAGCAGGCTTTCCTTATCCACCGGTTCATAAAGCTGACCAGCACTGGAATAGATGCCCACCTGCCGGAACAGTGATTCCATCCCAAAGGTGCGGGCTTCATCCGGAATAATAGGCACAATCAGCTTGCCGATTTCTTTATCCCGCAACAGTTTGGCCAGGATCCGGCCAAACACCATGGTAGTGGCAACTTCACGGTCTTCCGACCCTTCATAGAATTCCTTAAAAAATTTTTCCGGCAACTCTTTGACAGGTACACTTTTCCCCCGGCGCTGAGGCATAAAACCGCCCAGCGCTTTGCGCCGTTCCAGCAAATATTTCATTTCCGGACTGTCATCCGGTGGTTTATAAAAAGGAATGGTATCCAATTCCTCATCTGAGATCGGAATCCCAAAGCGGGAACGGAATTCCCGCAATTCCTGCTCATTCATTTTTTTCTGCTGATGAGTAACATTTTTCCCTTCACCGGCTTCTCCCAAGCCATAACCCTTTACGGTGCGGGCCAGAATCACACTCGGTGCTCCTTTATGAGATACGGCAGTGTGAAAAGCTGCATATACTTTTTCAGGATCGTGACCTCCCAGGCGAAGTTTCTGGAGCTGTTCATCCGACAGGTGTTCGACCAATTTCAGCAAGCGGGGATCTTTTCCAAAAAAAATCTCCCGGATGAAAGCACCACCTTTGACGATGTAGTTCTGATACTCGCCATCCACTACCTCCCCCATCCGTTTGATCAGCAGGCCGTCCTTATCCTGCATCAACAAATCATCCCAATCTGATCCCCAGATCACTTTGATGACATTCCAGCCTGCGCCGCGAAATACCGTCTCCAGTTCCTGAATTATTTTTCCATTGCCTCTCACCGGCCCATCCAATCTCTGAAGATTGCAATTGACCACAAAAATCAGGTTATCCAGATGTTCTCGGGCCGCCAAAGAGATTGCTCCCAGTGCTTCCGGCTCATCCGTTTCCCCATCCCCCAGGAAGGCCCAAACCTTGGCATCGTCTTTTACTTTCAATCCCCGGTTTTCCAAATAACGGTTAAATCTGGCCTGATAGATAGCCATGATCGGTCCCAGACCCATGGAGACAGTTGCGAACTGCCAGAAATCCGGCAGCAGCCACGGGTGGGGATAGGATGGCAGTCCACCCTCCGGATGAACCTCATGCCGGAAATTTTTAAGCTGTTCGATGGAAATCCGGCCTTCCAGGAAAGCCCGGGCGTAATTACCCGGCGAGGCATGTCCCTGAAAGTAGATCAGATCCCCGCTGAAATCCTGGGAAGGTGCCCGGAAAAAGTGATTGAATCCCACTTCGTAGAGCGTGGCGATGGATGCATAGGTGGAGATATGTCCGCCAATCCCATTTTCCAGCCGGTTGGCACGAACTACCATGGCCATGGCATTCCAGCGTAGGATGCTTTTGATCCTTCTTTCAATCTCCCGGCTTCCCGGAAACTTGGGTTGTTCCTCCACCGAAATAGTATTGATATACGGAGTATTGGCAGTGAAGGGCAGTTTGATACCTTCCTGATGAATGCGCATTTGCAGCAGGCGCATTAATTTCGCAACCCGTTTGGCACCGCCTTTCTGGATTACATAATCCAGTGATTCCAGCCACTCCTGTTGTTCTATCTCTTCTTCGCTGAGAATTCCTTTTAACTTCTCATCATCCATCTCTGAATCACCTTTATTTAAATCCAAAATATTCCTGTAATTAATCGATTACTTTTCCATTTCAGGTAATCATAACACCAAAAGTTATTATACCTGAAAAAACCCTATATTTCATTTAACCCACTGCTTCTGATCCATCCTGCAGATATCTGAAATGCCTGCCAGAATTTTAATATTTCATCAAATATGGATTGCCTGCCCGGCTGCATCAGCCGCTGCTTCCATGATCGCCTCACTCAGAGTGGGGTGGGCATGCATGGTGTGCTGTAATTCAAAATTGGTGGTTTCCAGAGCCTTGGCAATCCCCAGTTCGGCAATCAATTCGGTTGCTTCCGGACCCAGGATATGCGCACCCAGCAATTCTCCATATTTGGCATCAAAGATCAGCTTCACCAGTCCATCGGTTTCTCCGATCGCCCGGGCTTTTCCACTGGCCCGGAAAGGAAAACGACCGATTTTAACCTCATGCCCCTTCGCTTTGGCTTTGTCCTCCGTCAGGCCAATGCTGGCCACCTGCGGCTGGCAGTAGGTGCAGCCGGGCACACTGCTGTAATCCAGCGGATGGGGTTTCTCACCACGGAGATGATCGGCCGCAATAATTCCTTCGTGGGATGCAACATGCGCCAGCCAGGGTGCTCCGATCACATCCCCGATGGCATAGATGTTTGGCACACTGGTCTGATAAAATTCATTCACCTTAATGGCACTCTTTTCCACCGGGATGCCCAGCCCTTCCAGACCGATATTTTCAACATTGCCCTGAACGCCAATGGCGACAAGCGCAACCTCGCCTTCTAATTCCGGACTCTTTTCGGTGCCGGAGAGCACCACCTTTACTCCCTTAGCCGTTTTCTGCAATTTTTCCACTTTAGTGCTGGTATAGATCTTTATTCCCTGTTTTTTAAAAGACCGCTCAAGCTGAGCCGCGATTTCCGAATCTTCGATCGGGAGAATATGAGACAGCATTTCCACCAGGTGGACTTCTGTTCCGAAGGAGTTATAAAAATAAGCAAACTCTACCCCGATGGCACCGGCGCCAATAATGATCATTTTCTTTGGCGGCTGTTCCAGAGACATGGCCTCTTTGGAAGTAATGATTTTTTTGCCGTCAAATTCCACGCCCGGAAATGCTCTGGCCCGCCCGCCGGTGGCAATAATTATTTTATCGGCAGTAATTTTTCGTATCTCCTTGCCATCCTTATCAGCCAGCGATACGGTGTGAGGATCAGTCAGTTTGCCTGAACCGGAAAGATGTTCGATCTTATTCTTTTTAAACAGATATTCCACTCCTTTGGAATTGATATCGGCTACCTCCCGGCTGCGTTTGATTATTTTTTTAAAATCGAACGATAGATCCGAAAATTTGAAACCAAATTCATCGGCCCGTTTCAGGGTATGCATGATTTCGGCATTTTTCAACAGGGCTTTGGTGGGAATACAACCCCAGTTCAGGCAGATTCCTCCCAGGGCATCTTTTTCCAACACTGCAGTTTTCGCGCCTTTCTGACTGGCCCGGATGGCCGCCACATACCCTCCCGGTCCAGAACCAATAATCAGCAAATCATAATTATAAGAATGGGAACTCATGATTGACTATCCTCTTTATGATTAAATATTGACTTATATCTGATCCAATAATTGCCGGCTGATAAATCCGCCGTCCAGCGAATGCCAGTATTGAATAAGCTCTTCTCCCAGTTTAAAGCACAGATAGACCTCATCTCCGTTCTCGCGAAGGTGGGGAAAATCTACAATTCCCTGTTCGATATCCTTTACCAGAATACCGGCAGACTCAAGTTTCCGGATCACATCCAGCAACTGGGTGAATTCTTTGGGAAGGGTTTGCTTGGCCGGAACAGACCGGTGCTGCCGGATATCATATCCACTTGAAAGTAATTGCTGGGACAGCACCTGCATTTTCTCAATTATCGAATGATGATTATACAGACTCTGAATAGCCTCAGCAATGGTAAAATGTTTATCATGACGATAGTTCATTTGAAATGCCCTTCCAGCAGTCCCATCAGGATCTCTATCTCAGCCGTTTTCTGGGGATCTTCCTTATAGGAAGAATACACCAGGTGAATATTGCGCATCATCCGCAGGATCATTTCATAATTGGAACATCCCTCTAAAATCCGGTCTTTATCCTCGATCTTGGTCTGATCCAGATAATTCAGGCACTCTTCCCGGGAGTAAATTTTACCGGCAAAAAACGGATCAAAGAAAATCTCATCATTATCAGTCTCATACTTCACGATAAAATGGGCCGGCATGGGAATGCCATGCACCGGAAGCCCCAGGCGGCGGGCAATTAACATATACAGGGCCGATAAAGTGATGGGAATTCCCTGGCAATTCTCCAGGACCTTATCAATAAAACTATTGTCCGGATTATAATAATCTCCGGAATTTCCCTGGAAACCATATTTATTGAACAGATAAAAATTAATATGATCAATAAAAGAGAGGGGATGACCGCTTTCCGGAAAATTCTTTCCTATCTCCTCTGACATCTGATCAAGCCTGGCAATGACTTCAGGAACTTTCACGTCCGGATTGTTCCAGTAGGCCAGCAACATCATCGCCTTTTCCAGATCAACATCTTCCAGCTGGGAACGCAAAAATTCCTCAAAGGCCTGTTTAACCAGTTCGAAATGGATCTCCTTCAAATGCTTTTGCAGCAGACCAAAATAATATTCTTCCAGCTGCAAACGGTGAACAAAGCCATTTAGAATGATCTCCAGACTATTACTCAGCAGGGTGGAACGAATGATCTTCTGAATTTCTGGACTGTCATCATCCAGAAGCTTCAGGAAATGATCGTTCTGCCATTCTGTTTCTATCAAACGACCTCCATAAAATGAGTCGGATAAATTAATATATAAATCCCGATTTATCAATAGGTAATTATGCCTGATTTTTAAATTTCAAAGACAGCCAGATAGGGTAAACCAAAAACACGCGCTTTACCCGGGTGGCATGTAGCCAATCCTTTGAGGGAATGATCAGAGAATCCATCCGAAGAACAATTTTAAAAAACCGGCTGCCGGTACTGCAATCCAACAGCCGGTTTGGAGGAGGTCAATCTATCTGTTTCCGCAGAAAAGTGGGGATATCAAAATCGTCCAGCGGCAGTTGTAAATCACCGCTCTGCTCCACTTCTGCAGTTTTGGGATTAATCAGGGGAATGGGTCTGGCGGCTGCTTTTTTATTCTCTTTGTCCCGCAGGAAGGTCGGCAAGTCCAGATATTTCTTATCCTTTTCCACCTCGGCAGTGGCCGCCGGAGCGGTGGTCTGGATGCGTGATTCCATTCCAAAACCGGTAGCAATGACGGTGACAAAGATCGAGTCCTTGAGATTTTCATCTATCACTGCACCAAAAATGATATTGGCTTTATCACCGGCTTCCTCATAAATAATGCTGGTGGCTTCGCTGATCTCATGCAGGGTCATCTGCGGCCCGCCGGTAATATTGACCAGCACGCCCTGGGCGCCCCGGATAGAAACTCCTTCCAGCAGCGGACTGCTGATAGCCTGCTGGGCAGCCTGAATGGCCTTGGCCTCTCCGGCGGCAAATCCGGTACCCATCAACGCATGCCCCATTTCCGACATCACTGTACGGACATCGGCAAAATCCAGGTTGATCAGACCGGGAATGGTAATCAGATCAGATATTCCCTTAGTGGCATGCAATAAAACTTCATCGGCAATCTTAAAGGCCGCCAGCAACGGGGTAGATTTATCTACCACTGCAAACAAACGCTGGTTGGGGATAACAATCAGGGTATCCACATTCCGGCGCAGCTCGTCAATCCCCTGATCGGCCCGTTGCATTCTTTTGATCCCTTCAAAATTGAAAGGTTTGGTGACAATACCTACCGTGAGTGCCCCCTGGTCTTTGGCGATCTCGGCTATTATAGGAGCCGCTCCGGTGCCGGTTCCACCGCCCATTCCGGCGGTGACAAAAACCATATCGGCTCCTTTCAGGGCTTCCATTACACTCTCCTTATCCTCCTCAATCGCCCTTCTACCGATTTCAGGATTGGCTCCGGCTCCCAGACCCTGGGTCAATTTCCGGCCAATTTGCACTTTCGAATGGGCTTTATTCTGCTCCAGCGCCTGAGCGTCAGTATTGATAGAAATAAAATCAACTCCCTGCAGCCCGGCGTCCACCATGGTATTCAGGGCATTGCCTCCAGCTCCTCCCACTCCTACCACTTTCATTTTTGCGCTGTTCTCCAACCTCTCATCCAACAGGATACTTAAACTACTGGTTTCTTGCATGATGACCTCCTCGTTTAATCAATTCATGATGGTTAATTTTCATTTTAGAAAAATCTTTTAAAAAAACTGGTGATACTTTCTCTTACATCTTCCCACAGGTTATCGGTTCGTCTGGTATGAAATGAATTCCCTTCGCCATAGCGCTGGCCGTACAGGGTGAGTCCGACAGCAGTGGCATACATGGGATTGCGCACCGATTCAGTGAGGCCGCCTAAATACTTCGGAATTCCCAGTTTCACCGGCATGCCCCATAATTTTTCTGCCAGTTCAATCGTTCCTTTCAGCATGGCTCCCCCGCCGGTGATCACAGCCCCGGTGGCCATCAGATTCAATAAATCGGACTTATCCATTTCCTGATAGGTGAGATTGAGAATTTCTTCCATCCGCGGCTGGACAATATCGGTTAATACCGAGCGGGAGATGACCCGCGGTACCCGCCCGCCAACTCCCGGCACGGTAAGGGTTTCATTATTTTTGACCATCTCAGCCAGCGCACAGCCGTGTTCAATCTTGATGGTTTCAGCCTGCTCCGGCGGCGTCCTCAGGCCAATAGCAATATCGTTGGTCACGTGCTGACCGCCAAGCGCTACCACCGAGGTGTGACGGATATGACCGTCAAAAAACAGGGCAATATCGGTGGTGCCACCGCCCAGATCGACCAATGCCACTCCTAAATTGCGCTCATCATCATCCAGAACTGCCAGGCTGCTGGCCAGCGGCTCCAGGATAATTTCTTCCACCTGGTAACCGGCCCGCTGAACACTCTTAACAATATTCTGAGCAGAAGTTACCGCGGCTGTCACCAGATGGACTTCCACCTCCAGCCGGACACCCGATAAGCCCACCGGATCAGGTATTCCATCCTGGTCGTCCACAATAAACTCCTGTGGAATCACATGCAGGATTTCCCGGTCGATGGGCAAGGCCAGCGCCTTGGCTGCGCTGATGGCCCGGTTTACATCATCCGGGGTGATCTCATGATCATCACGGGCTACTCCCACCACTCCTTTGCTGTTCAGGCTGCGGATATGATCCCCGGCAATTCCGACATATAAACTCTGCACCGGAATTCCAGCCATGTGTTCAGCTTCGCTGAGGGCCTGTTGTACGGATTGAACTGTTTGTTCAATATTCACTACCACACCCTTCCGCAAACCATGAGAGGGGGCGCTGCCAATTCCCACTACATTCAAACGGCCGCCAGCTTCCTCCCTGACAATCACTGCACATACTTTGGTGGTGCCGATATCAAGACCGGCAATGATTTTACTTTCCATTTGGGTCCCTAACTCTTTTTCGAAATGATGACTCGATCTTTAAAACTTAAATCTATTCTTTTAATATTTTCCAATTGACCGAATACCGAAGAATTCTTGATAAAATTACTGAGAACAAAAATACGCTGGTGTAATTGCCTGCTTCCCACTTCCACCCGGGCACCCCCGTGAATCAAGTACAGACAGGGAGGAAGCTTGGAGTCGATGTGGATTTCTGAAACAAACTGGAACAGGTCACTGTCAATTTCCCGCATCAGAGAAATGAGATTCAGCGCAGAGAACAGCGGTTTTCGGTTTTTCAGCAGTGCTTTTACCGACAGACCGGTAATCAGCGGCAGGTGACTCACTGTGGTACCGGGTTTTGTTTGTAATATTTTACCATACTCATCAATCATGTAGATTTTCTGATCAATCAAATAGGCCACCGGCTCTCTTTCCTGCACCGAAATGATCAGGGTAGAAGGGAGAGAGCGGGTCAGACTAACTCCTTTGAAATAGGGATTTTTCAATATCTTATTGCTGATCTCGGCCGTGGGTATCTGAAATAATCTGCTTCCAGACCGTAACGCAGCCTGTTGCAGGATTTCCTGACGTTCCACCAGGCGATTCCCTTCCACCTGAATATTTTTTAAAACAAACATCTGGCTGTTGGTAATCAGATGACTTACCAGACGAAACCACCCAAATCCGAGGAGTAGCACCAGCAGGATCCCTATCAGCCACTTCAGATTGGGGAAGGGTGGTTTTTCACCGGCCAGTTCATTGCGGAAACGCTGCGATGACCTAGTTCGGTTTAAAAACTTTTTTCTCTTCTTCATCGGAAAATCCTACCAGTTTTACCTCAAGTTCCAGCCAGATGTTAAACTGCTGAAAGACCATTCGCTGAACCTTGTGAATTAATTGAAAAATGTCCTGCGCCGTCGCATTCTCATAATTGATGATAAAGTTGGCATGTTTCGGAGATACCATGGCTCCGCCAATCCGCAGGCCTTTGCAACCGGCCTTTTCAATCAACGTCCCGGCATATTGTCCTGGCGGCCGTTTGAATACACTTCCGCAGGAACCATAATCCAGCGGTTGTTTGGCCGCACGTTGTGCCAGATAACCTTCACGGGCGCTCTCCAATTCTTCGCGGGTACCCTGAATCATCCGGAGTTGACAACCCAGCATTATTTTATCCTGTAAATGATTTGCCCGTCGATATCCAAATCCGGCCTTATCACCTTTCATGGTCAGATACTCTCCCTGATAAGTCATGGCATCTATCAAGATCACCCGGTCGCCTATTTCACCCACAAAAGCGCCGGCATTCATTCGTAAGGCGCCTCCCACCGTACCCGGAATGCCAGCCATAAAATCCAGTCCTGCTAAATTGTGCTTCTCACAATATTTCACCAGCTCTGCCACCAACACCCCAGCACCTGCATAAACCAGATTATCAGTATGCGATATTTCCGAGCAGCACTTATTTAACCGGAAGACCAGCATATCCACTCCCTGATCATGAACCAGAATATTTGACCCACTGCCCAGCAGGTAAACCGCTGCCTGCTGTTGGTGACAGAACTTCAGTATCTCCTGTAATTCGGCACGACTTGCCGGGATGCAAATCGCCGCTGCTGGTCCCCCAACCTTATAGGTGGTATGGTTTTTCAGCGGCTCGTTCAATCGCACCCGCATGGGAAAGCGCTCTGCCAGTAACGCCGCAGTCTGTTTGACAATTTCCTTTTTATCCATTCCCGCTGCCGGATTTTTTTCTGCCTTTTGCTGGCTGACTACTCGCATTTTTCAGTAATTCAATCAAATTGTTACCGAATTTCCAGATATCCCCTGCTCCCAGGGTGATCACCATATCTCCCGGACGAACCATCTTTGCTAAATACTCCGGAAGCTGGTTTTTATCTGCTACATAATGGACTTCGCGGTGCCCCATGGATAAGGCGGTGTCGGCAATCAATTTGCCGTCAATTCCGGGAATCGGTTTTTCCCGGGCCGGATACACATCAGTGAATACCACCACTTCCACCTGAAAGAAAGAGCGGGCAAAATCCATATAGAAATCGCGGGTCCGGGAATAGAGGTGGGGTTGAAAGACCGCCACAATTCTCCGGCTGCTCCAGCCACTCCGGGCTGCTTTCAGGGTGGCGGTAATTTCGCTGGGATGATGAGCGTAGTCATCAACCACCATGATATCATTGATCTGGGCTCTATGCTCGAAGCGCCGGCTCACCCCGCTGAACTTCTCCAGACCGGATTTTATCTTCTCGAACGGAATGTCCAATTCCAGACCTACCGCGATGGCCGCCAGGGCATTCAGCACATTATGCTCTCCCGGGATTTTCAGCCGGACCCGGCCCATGTTATACTTCATGTAATTGAATGAAAAAGAAATCCCGCCATCCTGATGTTCAATCCCATGCGCCTGGATGTCAGCCTGTTTGTTAAAGCCGTAGGTCGTGACACTTCTCTCGATCCGGCTCAGAATTTCCTGAACACCCGGATGATCCAGACAGACAATCACCCGCCCGTAAAAGGGTACTTTATTGGCAAAAGCTAAAAAGGAATTCTTTAAATCATCTAAATTGTCATAAGAGTCCAGATGATCTGCTTCAATATTGGTAATTACCGCAATGGTGGGGATCAGCTTTAAGAAAGACTTGTCGTATTCATCGGCCTCAGCTACTAAAAATTGACTGTCCCCTAATTTTGCATTGGTAGCCAGGGCTCTCACCCTTCCACCGATGATCAAAGTGGGATCAAGCTCCCCCTCGCTTAAAACCGCGCCGGTCAGTGAAGTGGTAGTGGTCTTACCGTGAGTTCCGGCGATAGCAATTCCAAACTTGAGGCGCATCAACTCTGCCAGCATTTCTGCCCGTTTAATCACCGGGATCTTTCGTCGGACGGCTTCCTGGACTTCCGGATTGTCAGTAGTCACCGCTGAGGAATATACCAGAACATCGGCTTCTTTCACATTTTCCGCTTTGTGCTTATCGGATATTTTCACGCCGATCTTTTCCAGGTGGTCAGTGACCTCGGTGAGACTCCGGTCTGATCCGGAGACCTTATAGCCTAAATTCATCAGCACTTCGGCAATGCCGCTCATTCCGATTCCGCCGATGCCGACAAAATGAATATTCTTAATTTTTCCCAGTCTGATTTTCATACCTTTTCTCAACCAGTTTTATGATTTGATCTGCTATTTTTTCGGCTGCCTCCGGCTGATAGACCTTTTGCCATTTTCGACCCATTGCGGCGGCTTCATCCGGATGATCCAGCAGTCTGACCACGGCTTCCATCAGTTTTATTTCCAGAGCTTCATCTTCCTTTACCAGAATAGCCGCCCCAATGGCAGCAATGGTCTGGGCGTTTTTTTCCTGATGCTGGGCTGCCGCTAAGGGGTAAGGAATCAGAATGCAGGGTTTTTGCACCATGGCCAGCTCGGCCAGAGTTATGGCGCCGGCCCGGCTGATGATGATGTCGGCAGCCGAATAAGCCAGATCCATGGCCTGGATATAATCCAATACCTTTACTCCGGTTTCTTTGGCAATTGACCATTCTTTGACCTCTGGATAATTATTTTTTCCGGACTGCCACAAAAATTGAACCCGGTATTTTTGCAGCAGCGGTCTGGCAATTTGCTTTACGGCTTTATTGATTGAATGCGCGCCCTGGCTTCCTCCAAAAATGAAAATAACCGGCTGGTCTGCTTTCAACGCCCAGGGTAACACCGCTTCACTCTTGGATATCAATTTTAAAGAACGCCGCACCGGGACTCCGGTAACCACGGTTTCCCCTTTTACCTTTTTAAGATGCTGAAGAACTTCCTGATAGGGTACACAGACCGTGTCACTATACCTGGATAACAGCCGGGTGGTGACACCCGGATAACTGTCCTGTTCCTGGATCAAGGTTGGTATTCCCAGCTTGGCCGCGGTATAGACCACTGGTCCGCTGACATATCCGCCGGTTCCCACCACCACATCGGGTTTGAATTTCAACACAATAAGCAAACTCTGAAACAGACTCACCAGCACTTTTAACGGGAATAACAAATTCCTCAGGGTAAAGAATCTCTGGAAACCAGAAATCCAGATCTTTTTATATAAAAAAGAACCGGGAATGATCTGATTTTCAATCCCCCGGTAACTACCCACGAACAGAAGTTCAAAATTCCCTTTCTGCAGAAGAGCTTCCATGGTGGCTAGTGCCGGATACACATGACCGCCGGTACCGCCGCCGGCAAAAATTATTTTACCAGAAGTTGGTTTCATTTGATGTATCGCAGCTTCCTGCTGTTAAAATTTTGGACTGCCCGATGGGCAAACTGATAATTACTCACCTGTACCCGGGAATGTGCCCGGGCCGAGATATTCAGTAATAATCCGATAGCAACACTCGAAGTGAGCATGGAACTTCCCCCGTAACTGATAAAGGGAAGCGGCAAGCCGGTAGGGGGTGCCAGATGAACAGCCACCATCATATTGATCAGAGCATAAAAAATGATATTGGCCGTTAAACCAAAAGCCAGGTATTTACTATATTTGTCAGGTATTTTTTTAATAATTATGACTCCCCGATAAGCCAGAATGGAGAATAAGAATAAGATGAAACCGGTTCCTAAAAATCCCCACTCTTCCCCAATGATGGAAAAGATGAAATCGGTATGGGCCTCCGGCAGAAAAAATAATTTTTGATTACTCTGAGCGAAGCCCAGACCGGTTAACCCTCCGGCTCCCAGACTGACGAGTGACTGAATGATCTGATACCCTTTTCCCAGTGCATCACTTTCCGGATTGAGGAAGCCGGTGATCCGGGCCAGTTTGTAAGAGGA
>Ga0154654_1066_pt1 | contig 12671 bp, 10 predicted proteins | sample Rifle2008BG13ft_FD_116083 | JGI IMG/M metagenome (GOLD analysis project Ga0154654, IMG submission 116083) | Caldithrix sp. RBG_13_44_9 | reverse complement strand
ATCTCCTTAGCAGACTGTCGAGCAGCGGAGGCAAAATTATTCTGGGAGGAAGCATAGAGAATGTCTCTACTGATATTTATCAATACACCACTTCCCGAATCATCTGTGCCGTATTGGAGAGTCAATTTTAAATTTCCCCCCTGCGCCCCGATACCGGGAATAAGAAACGGCAGATGCGGCGCGACTTCACGAATACTCCCCAAATCCTCTGGATGGGTCGCACCTACTACCAAACCGCAATTACCGGTCTGGAGATTCCACTCCATTGCTTTCCGGGCAACCTTTAAGTAAAGCGGTTCCGTATCAACATTTAAATACTGGAAATCCTGGGAGCCGGGATTGCTGGTCAAGCACAGTAAAAAGGTTTCTTGATCTGCATAAGATAAAAATGGTTGGATAGAATCATATCCCATATATGGAGAAACAGTTATCGCATCAAAATGGTAGGTCTGAAAAAATAGTTCAGCGTATTTGCGGGAAGTATTGCCGATGTCTGCCCGTTTTGCATCGGCGATCATCAGAATTCCTGAAGGGATCAATTCAAGGGTTTTTTCCAGCAAGCGCCAGCCCGCAGCTCCCAATGATTCATAAAAGGCAATGTTGGGTTTATAAGCGATGGCAAAATCAGCTGTAGCCTGGATAATTTCCCGATTAAAAATGAAAAGGGGATCTTCCTCACTCAACAAAAAGTTGGGGATCTTCTCAAGATCACAATCGAGCCCGATACAGAGTAGTGAGTTTTTTTGAAGAATGATTTTTTCTAGACGATCTTTAAACATCTTTCAACGGTTTTTATTTGGCCAAATTAAATTGATGTTCTATTTATTACAATATAAAAATCATTCTTTGTTAAAGGTATATTGAATTTTCAAAAAAAATCAGTGCGATTTCTGTCAGACTACAGTGCAGGAAAACCAGAGTGGATACGGTCATTTTATTTTGGATTTGATAATATTATTGTGCCATTATAACTTATAAAAGTTGAAATCAAATTTTAAATACTGGAGGCATAACTATGCAGCTCGATCTTTCTTTTCTAAAGGACTTAGGTATTCAGAAAAAAAATTATGGAGCTAGCTATGGAAAGTGGATTGGTACTGATAGTAATCCCGTTCTAAAATCTATTACTCCGATTAACGGGGAGGTGATTGCGGAAATTATTCAAGCCGGTCCAAAGGAGTACGAGGAGGTCGTTCATCATGCCGAAAAGGCATTTTTGTACTGGCGTAATATTCCAGCTCCCAAACGGGGAGAAGTGGTTCGCCTGATTGGATTGGAATTACGGAAATATAAAGATATTTTGGGACGTTTGGTCACACTGGAAATGGGAAAGATTTTACCTGAGGGTAAGGGAGAAGTACAAGAAATGATTGATATTGCAGATTTTTCTGTGGGTTTAAGCCGCCAGTTATATGGACTCACCATTCACAGCGAACGGCCTAAGCACCGGATGTATGAACAATGGCACCCGCTGGGATTGATAGGAATTATTACCGCTTTTAATTTTCCAGTGGCAGTCTGGTCCTGGAATGCCCTGCTGGCAGCGGTTTGCGGTGATGTAATGATTTGGAAACCAAGCAGCCAGACACCTCTATGTGCCATTGCGGTTCAGAATATTGTTGACCGGGTAGTGCAGGAACAGGGACTACCCAGGGGAATCTTCAATACGATTATTGGACCCGGTTCTAACGTTGGTCAAAAAATGTTGGATGATCAACGAGTCCCGTTAATCAGTTTTACCGGCAGCATACCGATGGGGCGCCGGGTAGCTGAACATGTTGGAAAACGTTTGGGAAGGACCATTTTGGAGCTGGGAGGGAACAATGCCATAATTATTTCAGATTCCGCTGATCTGAATTTAGTGCTTCGGGCAGTACTTTTTGGAGCAGTAGGTACAGCTGGTCAGCGTTGTACTACCACTCGGCGTTTAATTATCCATCATAGTATCTATGATAAATTTATCAAACAATTGGTTAAGGCTTATCAGCAGATTTCCATAGGTAATCCTTTAGAGGAAGGGACAGTGATGGGACCTCTGGTCGATCAGGCGGCGGTGGAAACCATGCAGCTGGCATTGGCACAGTTGAAAAAAGAAGGCGGCAAAATAGTATATGGGGGTGAGGTATTAAAGGATAAAAAATATCAGTACGGGTATTACGTAAGTCCCTGTATCGCTGAAGCTGAAAATCACTTTTCAATTGTCCAGACCGAAACTTTTGCTCCCATTTTATATGTTATCAAATATCAAACTAAAGAAGAGGCCTTGAGTCTCCACAACAATGTTCCGCAGGGGCTCTCTTCAGCTATTTTTACGCAAAATCTCAAAGAAGCTGAATATTTTTTGGGACCGGAAGGATCAGATTGCGGTATTGCCAATGTCAATATTGGTACCAGCGGTGCAGAGATCGGAGGGGCATTTGGTGGGGAGAAAGAAACCGGGGGCGGACGTGAATCCGGTTCTGATTCCTGGAAAGCCTATATGCGACGTCAGACTAATACGATCAACTGGGGAGATGAACTTCCCTTAGCGCAGGGAATAAAATTCGGTGATTGAGATTCATACTGAAAGTTATATTAGGATCGTAGCCTGAGCTATTTAATTGAAGGTAAGTTGATCACTGGCTTTTAAAAGGTGGAATCAATCGAAAATTTAATAATAGTCTTTTTACTTCTTTCAGCTGATGCCAGATGACTGTCTGACAGACCTAAAGAAAGATTCTGTTTTTTGAAGCTAACTAATACACCACCCGAAATATACAGTGCCTCATAGTCCGGCGAGGAATAGTTATCAGATTGCTGGTTAAGATCCGTCTTATAAAAGCCGGTCAATAACTGGATTTATTTTCAATTTTTAAATGATAGATTCTCCTAAATTATTGTAGCATGACATCATCCAAACAAAGTAATTAAAATGAAAATCCAACACGTCAATATTCAAAGAATCAAAAAACCATTTTACTATTGTTACCACTATGAGCTTAGGGATAACTCTTTATTAACTTCAATAAAGGATCAGGGGATTTTGAATCCTATTTGGCTGGTCCAAAAAAATGGATTGCATGTTATAGATGGTCATCGCCGTTGGCAGGCGGCGAAAAGAATAGGATTTACAAAGATCCCGGTTTATATATATTCCGGGAAGGACTTGGACAAGACCTTTATTTCAGCATTACATCTGAATTTGACAACTGGAAGATTCTCCGTGGTTGAAAAGCTTAAAATTCTTTATCTGTCCTGGCATTTATTTGGTGAAAACATCCATAGAAAAGTGTCTCAGATATTGGAATTGTCAAACGTTCCCAAGATTTTTGAAATATCCTCTGAAATTATGTCCTTACCCCGCTGGCTGCAGGAATATTTTCATCAAATGAATATATCTTTGAAATTTCTTGAAAAAATTATTCACTATCCATTAAACCGTTACCGAAAGTGGCTAAAAATGGCTGCTCTCTTGCGACTCAACGGAATTGAATTAATTCAACTTTTAGAAAGTTTGCATGATATCTCGCTTCGTGATCACATCGAGGTCAATAGATTGTGGCAATTACTTAAAATTGATGTTTTTTTATCTAGAGATTTGACTCTTTCGCAGAAAATACTGCATCTCAAAAAAACCATTTATGCGCGACGATTTCCGATCTTGCATCAGATCAATAAAAATATTTTGGATGAGATTAGTTCTTTTCCAAAATCCTTCAAAAATATTTTTCAGATTTCCTGGGACAAGAATCTTGAACAGTCAAGTATCCAGATCTCTTTTCGTATGAAATTATTAGATGATTTAAGGAACGCCTGCGAAATAATCTCAAACAGGGAAATTCAAAGTAAATTGAATCAGTTAATAAAACGAGTGAATAATTCTTCACAGTATTAGTTCTACCTGTAACCGACAACTTTTACCACAAAATTTTTTATCCGTCTTTCCCCTTCACCTTTCAATAATCAAACAGTTTTGATTTTGGATTTGTAATTTGCAGGGAGATAATCACCCATTTTTTAAGGCCTAAGCGTAAGTATTAGGCGGGATGAGTAAAGATTTTATCTCTTGACTAATGAGTGTCAATCAAAATTATAATGATCTGCAAAGGATAATAATTTGTGTTTTTGAATTTCAGATTCTTTTATAAAAACCGACTATATCATTGAATGGTTGAAAACAATGGAATTCAGTAATACATAAATATGATTAATCTCTGCCAGCAGTACGAAAAATCAATTATCAGAACCATTCACTTCTCTCTGACTAAGATGAGGATATTGTGGATCTGTATTCTGAGCTATTTTATACTGCATTTTTTATTTTTCCCCTGCCTGTTATTCTCTGCAGATAAAAGAAATTTTGTGTTCGAACATATTACCATGGAACAGGGTTTATCCCAAAGTACTATTCTGGCCATTACCCAGGACCAATTTGGTTTCTTGTGGTTGGGTACTCAAGAAGGATTAAACCGTTATGATGGTTATGACTTTACCATCTATAAACATGATCCCTACGATAAAAATTCTTTGTCTGACAACTGGGTCACTGTCCTTTTTGTAGATCAGGAGGGTTATTTATGGGTAGGTACCAATGCCGGGGGAATTAATCTGTTTGATCCCGGGAATAACGGTTTTATAAGATATCTGCATGATCCGGACGACCCTGGCAGTATCAGTGATAATAGGATCTTGACAATTTATCAAGACAGGGCAGGCTCTATTTGGGTAGGCACCATGGGGGGTGGTTTGAATCGTTTTGATAAAATTAAAAAAAGTTTTGAAAATTATCAGTTTGGTCAAAAAAACAGGGAGGCAACTGGGAAATTTGATGTTACTGCTGTTTTGGAGGATCGTGAGGGATGTCTCTGGTGGGGTACCAATAACGCTGGTTTATATCAGATTAATTGGAAAAAAAGTATCTTTGAGAATTATCGGAATGATCCTGCCGATTCCAGATCTTTAAGCTGCAATCAAATTAGTTGCCTCTATCAGGATACTCGAGGAAGAATATGGATCAGCACTAATGGTGGAGGACTGAACCGTTTTGATCCAAAATCCAAAGTATTCAAACAGTACCGGTCGGACCCTACCGATCCAAACAGCTTGACTGATGACCATATCTATGCTATTTGTGAGGATCGTCTTGGGAATTTATGGATCGGTACTGACGATGGATTGAATTTTTTATCACCTCTTAATGGGGAAATGTATTCAGTAAAAAGTGATCCAAGCATTCCAACCGGGTTATCCAATAATATGATCCGATCTATCTTTCAAGACCGTGGAGGAATATTATGGGTTGGAACTTATAGCGGGGCCCTTAACAAATATGATCGTAAAAAGTCGGTCTTTAAAAATTATACTCAAAATCTTTCTAAAATGAACAGTCTGAGTGATAAGAATGTCTGGTCGATTTTTGAAGACAATCGGGGATATATCTGGATAGGAACCAATAATGGATTAAATCGACTTGATCGTACCACTGATCAGATAGTGCACTATTTTAATAAACGGAATGATCCTAGAAGTTTGAGTCACAATTTAGTCAGAACAATTTTTCAAGATAGTCAGGGAGATTTGTGGATAGGAACTGAGGGGAGTGGTTTAAACCGGTACGATTATAAAAAAAATAATTTTGAGAGATTTACTCATGATCCTGCTAATCAAAACAGCATCAGTGATAATAGTTTGCGCCATATTTACGAGGATACAAAAAGAAATTTATGGATTGCCACTCTGAATGGATTAAATAAATTTGATCCAAAGCGAAAACATTTCAAAAAATATTATCACAATCCCCAAAATCCTAATTCCCTAAGTGGAAATCATGTTCGTTATATTTATGAGGATAAACGTGGTGCAATATGGGTTGCGACTTTTAACGGTTTAAGTTTATACATTAAGAAGGAAGACCGATTTATTTCATTTCGAAATAGTCCATCCAATCCTGCCAGCTTATCTAATGATCGGGTACTTTGTTTTCATGAAGATCATGCCGGGAGATTCTGGATAGGAACTTATGGCGGGGGATTGGAACTTCTTGATAGAAACGAATTTATTTTCACCCATTATTCAAAAGAAGTTGGTCTACCAAATGATGCAATTTATGGAATTCTGGAAGATGATGAAGGAAATTTATGGCTGAGTACTAACCAGGGCCTTTTAAAGTTCAATCCCGAGACCCGGATGATTAAAAATTTCGAGTCAAGTGATGGAATTCAAGGAAATGAGTTTAATGGAAATGCATTTTTCAAAAACAAAAAAGGAGAAATGTTTTTTGGTGGAATAAATGGTATAACTTTATTTTCACCTCAAGAGGTGAGAGAAAATACCTTCATACCTAAGGTGGTGTTAACGTCTTTTAAAAAATACGATCAGGAAGTTAAACTGGCTCAAGTGATTTACAAAACAGATCAAATTGACTTGTCCTATAAAGACAATTTCTTCTCCTTTGAATTTGCCGCACTGGATTTTTCTACTCCTGGTAAAAATAAATATGCCTATAAGCTTGATGGTTTTGATAAAGAATGGATTTATTGCAGTACACGTCGTTATGCTAATTATACTAATCTAAACGGAGGTAATTACACCTTCCGGGTAAAAGGCTCCAATAACGATGGACTCTGGAATGAGGAAGGGATTTCGCTTAAAGTTATGATTGAACCTCCTTTCTGGCAGACCTGGTGGTTCAAATTTACCATGGTTATGTTGATTCTGTTGCTGGTTTATGCCATTATTGCGCTGAGAATGCGCAGTGTAAATTCACAAAAACGGAAACTGGAACTTGAAGTTTCTCAACGAACCAGGGAGTTAAATCAAAGTAATTATGAACTGTTAAGGGCAAAAAGAGATACCGATGATATTCTCAATCATGTGGAGGAAGGGTTGTTCCTTATAAATTCCGGTTTTGAAATTGGTTCACAATATTCTTTGGCACTGGAAAGAATGTTGAATGAGAAGAATATTGCACATTTAAATTTTCTCAAATTACTGGAAAGAAAAGTAAATAATAATGTGGTAACCAGTACCAACGAATATCTGCAACTGATGTTTAAAAACGATGTAGATGAAGAAGCATTGAAAGAACTCAATCCACTCCAGGAAGTTGAAATTAATTTTACTGATGAAAATGATGCCTGGATTTACTCAAAATATCTGAATTTCAATTTTAAACGAATTTGTGACGATCACACCATCCTAAATTTAATTGCTACGGTTATTGATGTAACAGACCAAGTTCATTTAACCAAAAAATTAAAACTGTCTGAGGAACGAACCCAGAATCAAATGGAATGGCTGGTTAATATTCTACATATAGAACCTGCCTTGTTAAATGAATTTTTAGCCGGCGTGGATAATGAATTAAACTATGTGGATTCACTTTTAAAACATGCTGAAGGAAATGGCAACCTCCGACATATCCTGGAAGAGATTTACCGCTCAATGCACTTAATAAAAGGGAATGCCACTCTTCTCGATTTAAAGTTTTTTGCTGACCTAGCCCATCAATTTGAAGATAGAATCAATGAAGTTAAAAGAAATACTCAGATTCAGGCGAGTGATTTCATTCCATTGGTGCTTAGACTGGGTGAATTAAAGCAGCGTCTTTACGAGGTGAAAAAAATAATTGAACGTATGAGTTCATTTCATCAACATTTTCAAATAAAGAAAAGTGAAGAGAGTGACCTGTTATTGCGTTCAATTAAGAATTTAATTCAGAATTTGGCTAAGGATCTTGAAAAAGAAGTGGAATTTAATTATAGCAATTTCCAATCTGTATCTTTACCCTATCAATATCGTTTGCTGGTAAAAGAGATTTTAATTCAGTTTGTGCGAAATGCCCTTTATCATGGAATAGAAAGCCCACAAGAAAGGATTCTAAATAAAAAACGCCCCCTAGCCACCATCACTCTTTACACCGAGGTGTCGGAAGATGTTTATAGTTTTACTTTTAGAGATGACGGCCGGGGCATTCAGATTAACAAATTACAACAGCTTGCGATAGCCAGTGAGAAATATCCTCGAAAGCAGATTGAGAATTGGAGTGATCGTCAAATTGCTCAGCTTATCTTTGAACCAGAATTTACAACTGCCGAGAAAGCTAATCATTTCGCAGGACGAGGTATTGGTTTAGATATCATTTATCAAAAAATATTAAAACATAAAGGTAATATAGAACTCAATTTTGAAAAGGGAAGTTTTTGTGAATTTAAGGTTTCGATTCCCTTAAAAAAGACTAGAAAAATATCCGTGAATAGAAATAAAAGAAAGAAGCAGATCACTGTCTAAATGGAGATGTCTCAAGTATAAGGGTGATACTTTAAAGATGAAAAACAAAGCGAGGTAGATATGCAGGAGAAATTTAAAATTTTGATCATTGATGACTCGGTGACCATTCGTCAGGCCATTGAAAAAAATCTGAGTAATTTTCCATTGGAGGTTGTTGGGATGGCAGGTGATGGCAAAACTGCTTTGGAACTGTTTAGGAATACACAACCTGATGTAGTGACTTTGGATATCACCATGCCAGAGCTCGATGGAATAACCGTACTGGAAGAAATGATGAAGATTAAGAAAGATGTCAAGGTAATGGTAATCACTGCTTTGAAAGATAAAGCTACTGGTCTAAGGGCTATTCAAATCGGCGCAAAAAGTTATTTGGTCAAACCTTTTACCTCGGAAAAACTTAAAGCAGCATTTAGTCGAATGATGGGAATTAATTAAAACCTGGGAGCGATATAATTATGAATGAGACTGATCTTCACTTTTTTATTGATAGCACTGTCAATTATTTTGAAGAAGTAACTGGTGAGCAGGCCATAACGGGAATTCCTTATTTAAAGGGAAAAGAGCCGGTAGTGTTGGATTATTCAGGAATTATCGGAATCTCTGGTAAAAGAAAAGGATGTGTATATATCACTACTACAAGTGAAATGTTAAAAAGTCTGGCAAATATAATTCTGAATGATCATCAAGCTACGATAGAAACTGTCAAGGATTTAACTGGGGAAATTGCCAATACTATTTCTGGTAATGTTCGAGAAGCTTATGGGAGCAGTTTTATGATTTCGGTTCCGGTTGTAGTGGAAGGGCGGGCTAAAGATATCCGATTGCCAGAACATGTACAGACATTTGTAATACCTATAACATGGAAAGAATATAAATCTTTTCTGGTGGTTTGTTTGGAATAAACATCACCGGATATAGATAGTATTCAGATGGAATAGTATGAATAATGACGATCAAAGTATGCCATTTTCTGCTTTAGAACCAAACGCTGAGACCGGGAAATGGGAAAGTCAGTGGCGTGATCTGGAGCGGGTGATGCATTATCTGCTTCAACATACCGGTGAAGGTATTTTCTTTTTAACCCAAGATTTGGTTATTCAGGAATATTATTCTAAAGCGTTGCAAGAAATACTAGGTATCAGTAATCTCAGGGGGAGAAATCTGATAAATCTATTAGAAAATCGCATTCCTAGTCAAATAATTGAGAATACTAAAGAATATCTGCAGTTGATGTTCAGACCAGATTTAGACGAAGAAGTAATTAACGAATTGAATCCTCTGGTAGAGACAGAATTTTTTTATGAAGATGAATGGGGAATTTGGACTTCTTCGAAATACCTTTCATTCACTTTCAGAAGGGTAACGCAGGAGAAAAATATAATATTACTATTAATTACTATAAAGGATGTAACCGAAAAAATATTACTATCTAAAAAGATTCAACAAACCGAGGAACATACTCAAAAGCAGATGGAATGGCTAGTTAACATTTTGCATGTTGAGCCAGAGATGTTAAAGGAATTTTTTATAGGAGTGGAACAGGAATTAGCCAATATCGAAGAAATCTTAAAAAATGCCAAGGATACTAAAAATCCACGAGAACTGATTGAGAATATTTATCGATCTCTGTTTATCATTAAAGGGAATGCTTCAATGTTGGATCTGAGATTTTTTACAGATAAGACTAATCAGTTTATCAATAAAGTTTTCAAATTACGCAATAAGTCAGATTTAAATGGAAATGATTTTGTTCCAATTGTAGTATCATTGGGAGATATGCGGGAAATTCTAAAAGAAGTCCAAACTATTTTTAAACGCATAAGTCATTTTCACAATCATTTCCGGATAAAACGTGCCTATGAGAGTGAACTTTTGGTGCATTCTTTGAAAACGCTTATCATCAGCTTAAGTAAGCAACTTGGCAAAGCTGTTAAATTTGATTATAAGGATTTTGATGCTTTATCTATTCCTTATTCTTACCGCAATATGGTTCGAGATATTTTATTTCTTTTAGTTAGAAATACCATTCTTTATGGAATTGAGGATTTCGATCAAAGGAAGTCGTCGAATAAAGACCCAAATGCTATTATTAAGATTTCTTCCATGATAAACGATGGATTTTTGGGTTTAGTGATGAAACATGACGGAAGAATTGATAGAATCGAAAGAATGATTCAGAGATTAGTTACCTATGAACCAGATGAAAATCTACCTGAAAGTAGCTTAGAAGGAATACAAGTGACACAGCTGCTATTCACTCCAAATTTACAAATGGATAATGAACGCGAATTAGAGGCCAGTTATTCAATGGATATGGAATTACTTAAACGTAAATTAAAAGAAAAAGGTGGGCGACTCAAAATTACCTTTACCAGTGAGGATTGTTGTGAATTTAAAATTCTGTTACCATTAAGGAGAGTGTAAACTATCGAGAATGATTTTGTGATTTGTGTATTGGTTATTTTAGGAACTATCAAGATTTGAAAATAGAAAACGTTAAAACCACCTGATTCTTTGCAATCGTCTATTTTATACCTGTTCTAGGTAAGAGAACGTCCTCCATCCACATTGATGATAGTGCCGGTAATAAAATCACTTCCCTCAATTAAAAATGCGACTGTGTTGGCAATATCCTGTGGATCACCAAGGCGTTTTAGGGGAGTCCTTTCAATCAGATAATTTTCTTCAGCCGGATCATATTTTTCTGCCAACATCACTGTACCAGGAGAAACTGCATTGACGGTAACATATGGGGCTAAGGCTTTGGATAGACCTTTTGTCAGTGCAATAATCCCTGCTTTTGATATACAGTAGGGGATATAGCTTGGCCATACTGTTTCAGCTGAGACATCAGCAATGTTTATTATTTTTCCGGAACGTTGTTTAACCATAAATTCTCCTATGATTTGACATCCATAAAATGTTCCTTTAAGGTTAACATCGAGAAAGTTGTACCAATCTAAGTCGCCGACTTCAAAAAATGGTGTTCGGTAGAATATAGCTGCGTTATTAACTAACACATCGATCTTTTTCCATTTTGCAACAATTGTCTGAAGGATTTGATGCCAATCCGTTTTTTTACTTATATCCCCTTTAACAATTAGACATTCTTTTCCAGTCGAACGAATTAGTTCAGCAGTATCGTCAGCCTTGGATTTCTGAGAATTATAATGGATGGTGACAAAAGCACCTTTTCTGGATAAGTTTAGAGCAATAGCTCTACCCACTCGCACATTGCTGCCGGTAATCAAACAAACACTGTTTTCCAAGTTCATTTTTATCTCCATAAAAGTTGTATTTATTGCAATTTGCTACAAATAGTAGTATAATTGAGAAACTTTTGATTAGCTAGAATACAAAAAAATAAATTTAAATGGCAAAATATATGATTGCTAGAATAAATAACTATATTCAGCGGCGATTGCAACAGGAAAATTTAGAGGTGGTTCCGCTGAAAAGAGTTGCAGTGTGGTTGGCGGAAGAAGGGATTCTGCAAGATACATTATCAAGTCCAGGATTTCCGCTGAGACGGCATGTGTGGAGGGAAAATATTTTTGGAGCTAGTAAAATAGGCCAAAAATATTGGGTGGTGGCCCGTCTTAAACAATATGAGGAAATATTAGATCCAGGTGATCTGAGGGAAATTTTTGGATTAAAATCGAGAACGAGTTTATACCGAAAGATAAAACAAGAAAAGATCCCATTTATCAGAAATAGAAAAAGGGGGATTTATTTTAGAATTTCAGAATTATTGACTTGGGCGCTTGAGAGAAAAGATTCAGAGATATATCTGATGATGCAAAAAAAATATAATGAAATAAAACGAGAGTCAGCATTTCCAAAATTGAGGTGAGCAAATATATAATTAAAATAAAACAGTAAGCTCCATATTAGTAAGGAGAACATTATGCGCCGTTTCACCCCGTTCATCGTAATTGGTATTTTGTTGCTTTGTTTTTTAATTATTGGTTTGATTTTTGACAAACCTACAGGTTCATTTTCAATATGGAATCAATTGACCCCACCTGAGAAAAGTAAAGTTGCTCGCATTAATTCTGTTTCGCCGCCCCACCCTGATGGAGGTAAATCCAATATAAGTTTAGCGTCAATTATACCAATACCACGACCAGGTGGAGGTAAACCCACTATAAGTTTAGCATCAATTATACCAATACCACGACCAGGTGGAGGTAAACCCACTATAAATTCTATTCATGGGAAAGTGTGAAATTTTGTAAAAATTTAAACAAGAGTTTTATAGTCATCAATATAAAAGGAAATTATTTTTTTAATATGTCACTGCTGTCCCAAATAAATCAAATTCATAAGTGAGTTTCCTATTCTATAAGGCTTTTTAGACAAGTTTTTTTCGTTTTGTAAATCAGGTTACTGTTCAAACTTAT
>Ga0154654_1147_pt10 | contig 12797 bp, 11 predicted proteins | sample Rifle2008BG13ft_FD_116083 | JGI IMG/M metagenome (GOLD analysis project Ga0154654, IMG submission 116083) | Caldithrix sp. RBG_13_44_9 | reverse complement strand
TTTTTTAGCAGGAATTCCAATAAATTCCTTTTTGGGACTCATCGCTACTTCCGGATCATCGGCCGTCGGGTCACCCCCATGACATCCAGCGCAGGATAGACCGGGCTGTAAATGTATATCATAATCCTGAAAATCTGCCGGTAGAAGTTCCATCTCCTGATGGCAACTCAGGCATTTATCTTCAGTCCTGAGTTTTTCTGTTATATCAGCCCGCAGAAGACTCATTGTGATTACCGTTATTAATATGAATAGTAAGGGAGTAGAGCGTGCTTTGTTTTTCATGATCAGATGTCCTTTAAAATATATACCCCAGTACAGTCATAATACCAATAAAAACCAGTGCGATAAGGCCAATAATAGTCATGGGATGAGTGATCCCCCGAGATTTTGATTTAATTTCCCAGAATGGAACCAGAGCCCAGGCCAGACCAGCCACCATAAAAAGCAATATCCCAATGACTTCACCTTCAAAAATAAGGACATGGGCGGGAATGAATTTAAGGGTTTGAAACATAAACATAAAATACCATTCCGGTCTGATCCCGGCCGGGGCCGGAGAAAAAGGATCGGCCTTGAATCCCAGGTCCCAGGGATAAAAAACTGCCAAAAAAAGAAGAACATTGAGTACAATTAACCAGAGCAGGGCATCCCGTAAGAAAAAATTGGGAAAGAAATTCATCACCTTTTTTTCTTTTTCATTCAGCTGTGCAAACTCTTTGGGCTCACTCATACCCTGTCTTTGTACAAATAGTAAATGTATACCCAGAAATACCGTGAAAATGGCGGGCAACATGGCTACATGGAAAGCATAAAAACGAGTGAGAGTGGCACCGGAAACGTCCTCTCCTCCCCTCAATATAGCCATGATAGGTTTTCCAACCAGCGGAATTGACCCCGCAATATCGGTCCCGACTTTGGTGGCAAAGAAAGCCAGTTCGTTCCAGGGGAGAAGGTAACCGCTGAATCCAAAACCTAGAGATAGTGCCAGGAGCATAAAACCAGTCAGCCAGGTCAATTCACGCGGTTTTTGATAGACCCGGGTGAAGAAAGTGCTGAACATGTGAACGAAAACAAAAAATACCATTAAATTCGCTGACCAGCTGTGGATTGAACGGATAAGCCAGCCAAAATTAACTTTGGTCAGTATGAAACGCATACTTTCGTAGGCAGAATCGGCTCCCGGACGGTAATAAAACAACAATAAGATACCAGTAGCAACCTGGGTGATGAACAAAAACAGCGTCACTCCTCCCATATAATACCAGATCATATGCCGATGAACCGGTACCTTCTTTTTGGACGCAAAATCGATAACCGGGGTAACATCATAACGTTCGTCAAACCAGGAAAATATTTTTTGCATCAAACTTTTCATTCCATCAACTCTCAGGATTAATTATGATTATTTCATTATTTATAATGTTCACTTTATATTCACCTAATGGACGGGGAGGCGGTCCTGATACATTTCGACCATTGGTATCATAAATACCATTATGGCAGGCACACCAGATCTGTTTAGTATCCTGCCGGTATTGAACAATACAATCCAGATGGGTACAGGTAGCTGCAAACGCTCTAAATTCTCCAGGATCCATTTGAATTAGGATCACTGGTTTTTTACCAAATTTTAAAATTTTTCCCTGATTAGGAGGAAAATCTGAAGTAAGACCGGCCTTTATTGAATTTACATTTGCTTCCGGGATTTCCGGAGGATTGAGGTATGAAAGAATCGGATAAACCACGCTACCTATCCAGCCAAGTAGTCCTCCCCCAATAAGAATATTTAAGAACTTTCTCCTGCCTGATCTTTGTGCTTTCTGATCACCATTCATCAATTAAGTCCTTATTTATACTTTATTTTTAATCATCATTGAGTTTACATCGGTAAAATCAATGATAACAAACTAAAAAATCCCTCTGATATTTATCGATCAAACTTCCCGGGCTTCTTCCCAGGGAGGAAGAAAATAAAATAAAACGTAGAGAATTACAAACGGTAATGCTAAAAGAGCGATAGACATGAGTAGACCTTCCAACCCAAAAAAAGTCATTTTATAAGTCGTAAGACCTCTAAAGCTTTTTGAAAATAATTGACCACCTACCACTACATTCCATCTGGTGGTAAAAATTCCCACCTGCACCAGCAAAGCCGATAAAAAGTAAGTAAGTTTTTTTATTTCATCAGGCACTTTAAAAATTTTTACCGCCGCAATTCCAGCCAGAGGCACGATCATTCCAATTAATAATTGAATAACAACCAGACTAACGAATAATTTCCCGGAAACCAATTCGGACAATATTTTTATCGATTCTTCTGATTCATAAATCCTATGGATAAAGTCCAGGGCTTCCAAGGAAAAATCAATTATCATAATATAAAATAAAAAACTGGCCAATTTATTCAGACATGCCATGTCAATTTCTTTTCCGCGAAGAGGAGTAACGAACATATAAATCAGCAGAACTAAGGCCACCCCGGAAACAATCGCCGAAAATAAAAATACAATGGGCATGAGAACACTTGACCACCAGGGATTGGCTTTGACCGAGCCAAAGATGAAACCCACATATCCATGAAGCAGGAAAGCCGAGGGGATTCCAATAATGGTAATTATTTTAACCGCCTTTTTATCAAAACGCACTGCCTGATCTGTGAGGTCCAACGAAAACAGCGAGATGATCTTATGGATCCATTTTTTGATACCACTCTCTTTGCTGCTCCATAAAATTAGATCTTTACGATAATCAAACCAGATCTCCAGCAACAATACTGCCATCAAGTACCAAGCATAAACAAAACCAAACATGGCCATGGCAGAACTTTTGTTGGGAGTAAGAAAAATTTCAAATGACTTTTCAGGATGCCCGATATGCGCCAGAAGAGGCAATGGAGCGACAATGAGGAAGGCTAGGGCTGTCAATAAGGCCGTCCGGTAAGTGGGTTGTAACTCTTTCATATTAAATACTTTGACCAGGGAAGCCAGAATAAAAGCTCCTGCCACCAGTCCAGTTACGTAGGGGTAAATGACTACTAAAATCCCCCAATGTAATTCAATTTCATTGGGATAAATATAGCCGGTAATCTCTTGCAGCAGTGGGGTAAGATGTTGGATGATCTCTTCCAAATTTATTTAACCTCCATATCAAAATTGGCATACATTACTTTTGGTTCGGTATTAAGGAATGGCTTCAAAACATTAATTTTATTTATTCGCTTAAATCTGATTAACGGACTCGCCTTCTTGTCTATTTCGCCAAAAATCCTGGCCTGGGTTGGACAGGTTTCTACACAGGCTGGGGCTAATCCTTTGACAACACGATGATAGCAAAAGGTACATTTATCAGCTGTTCGCGTTTCAGGATTCAGGTATCTGGCTCCATAGGGACAGGCTTGGATACAATAGCGACAACCAATGCAATAATCTGCGTCAACTAAAATTACTCCATCAGGAGTTTTAAAGGTGGCTCCAACCGGACATACCTGAACGCAGGGCGGATTATCACATTGATTACAGATTTTCGGAACAAAAAAACTTCTTACCACATTTTTCCCATCTTCTTTCATTTCATGAAATCCATCTATGGCCCCATTCGGGCTGTCTACCGTAGAATCCCTATCTTCGAAAATTCTGTACCGTTCTACCCAGGTCCGAAAATAGAATGGCACCTTAGGAACATTATTTTCCGTTTTACAGGCATTTACACACCGACCACAACCTATACATTTGTTGATATCGATACCCATCCCCCAATTATGTTCACTGGGCACATAACCATTTTCAAGCATCCAACTGCCGGCTTCATTCTTTTTTTCCTGAGGAAAAATAAGACGAGGAAGAAAAAGTGAAGAGCAAGACAGGACTAAATTTTTTAAAAAAGTTCTTCTGGGAGTACAGTTACCCTTTTCATTTTTTAAACTTTTCATTATTGCGCCTCCGGTAAATGAGGATAATGACATTGCCAACAAACATAACGACTATAATGATTGACTAACTCTATTTGAGGTATACCTTTAGTATTCTCATCATTCCTGGCATGACACTCCCCGCAAAATTCCCGGGTGGTGGGTTTCGTAGGAGTAAACTCCCGAGGACTAATTTTGTGAGATCCGGGATCCTGATGACAGCGGGTACAAGGTAAATACACATGATGAGAAAGAGATAAAGTGCGGGCGATTGCAGCATGACATGCCTCACATCCTTTGGGTGTTACCGGTGGTTTCGGATCGTGTGGTTCATGGCAGGCGATGCATGGTTTCATGGGATTATGCAAATCTGATACAATTTGCGGGAACCCGGTTGGTCTGGATGTCAGATATTCATGACAAAGCGGACAATAGCCTCTCTCCCGAGGGGCAGTCAATTGTACCCCGGAAGGATCCTCCATATGGGCCGCACCCGGCCCATGACAAACTTCGCAGGCTACGTTCCGATGGAAACCAGAGCTCTTTACCCCGGCGATATCATCATGGCATTCCTCACAGGCCTCACGGCCAGCATAATGAATACTCTGGGAAACAATTTCATCAACCGCTGAGGCACGGTAATGTCCATACTTCCCAAAATCGCGTGGAACCAATAGTGTTCGAATCATAACGAACAGCACGATCAACAACAGCACCAGAATCGATAACCGACGCAGCTGTTCAGGTATCCTTTTCCACAGAACTTTCATAGATTTAAATCTCTCTTTTATCTTTGATTTAAAATTAGCGACAAGTTTAATTTTATCTTTCCTGCTGCTTACTGTTTTTCTTCTGCTTTTTTATCTTTTCCCATTTTCATCTTAGTATAGGCAATGGAAGTAATCATCAATACTGTTCCCAGTACAATAAAAGAAACTATTCGATAAACCGGGTCCAGCCTGGCAATTCCAATGATGACAATGTATAATATCGTTAAAAGAAGTGTCAGTAAGGCCATCCAGCGATATTTGGTATTTTGTAAAATGATACTCAGGAGATAGTAAAAAAGAGCCACGCCCACCCAGGATAAGCTGATATAACCGACCGGAACGATGTGATAAAAAGCATAAGGAATCATTACAAATGCAGTGGTCAGGTAGGAATTGCGCATGAATTCAGTCTTCAATTCCAAACGATGTTTTTGCCAATTCATTACCCGGGCACTCACCAGAGCTACAAAGCCGAAGCTGAGGCTTTCCAATCCAATATTCTTAGCCAGTAACAGATAACCAAGGAAAATAATTAAAAAGATAATGAAATTAGCCAGCACGATTATTTTGGATCTAAACCATAGAGCTGTACTGATTACCAAAAGACTCTGCCAGCATAACCAAATTAATGATTGAGGAACTTTAAACTGTGCGAGAATGGCCACGCTTAATGCGGTATATCCCAGAAGCGCATAAAAAAAAGTAGAGTATTTGCTTTTTTCATGTATCCAGAAGGAGATAGAAAAAAGTAAGAAAAGAATCGAGGCAGTGAAATGAAGAACGAATAAATCAACCTGAAATCTGGCAAGCGAGATCATTAGGAATAAGCCATAGCCGATAAAACTGTTAATAAATGTATTGAAAATTAGGAAAGTATTCTCTGAAGTCTCCTTTTTACGCAGGAGATTCGCCAACATGAAAATGACCATATAAAGAAGAATAAAATAAAGATTCGCCTGGGGAGGAATGATCAATTTCGGTGGATGTCCCATGAATGGATTATTGATAAACCATAGAAAATGGAGGAAATAAGTGAGAATCAATCCATATATCATCAATCCATTCCATTGGTATTTTAGCTTCAAATAGGTAACCAGGGAGGATACCAAAAGAAGTAATAGAAAGATAATATAGGTTTGATCACTGATAATAGCAGTAATACCTCCCAGCGTGGTGGACAAAGCTGCAAAATAGGCAGACTTCCGGCGAACAGCAGCAAAATAAGTGAGAAAAACAGTCACAAGAAGTAAACCGATGAGAATGCTTTTCTTTTCAATCACCGAATCCAGAGAAAAGTAGTGGAGCCGGAGGGTGGAAAAATACAGGAGTACAAGACCTCCTCCCAATAAATAACTGGACAAATAAGTAATTGAATTACGCCAAAGAAAAGACAAAGTTAAAATAAAGATTACCAGAAGATAACCAACCAAACTCGGAAGAATCGCCGGCAGAGTTTTATAAGGAAAGGTTAATAAAAAGACAATCCCCAATGCCAGTATCACAATTCCTGCTTTTGCAAACCAGAATTGGCCGATTCTCATTTCTAAATTTGCAGTCACTTCATTGAGATTGGCAGGAATGAGTGGACGAACATCTGTTTCAGCTTCCACACTGGGACTGAATTTTAATTGGGACTCGAGCTTAACAACTCGAGCTTCCAGGTTTTTTAAAGAAGCTAAAATGTTTTTAATTTCTTCGTGAGATTGATTATTTTTAACCATTCACCCCTGATCTCTCATTTGAAAGAATTTGAATTATTACATCAAAAATTCTCTGGTAACGGTAAATAGTCATGGAATTTAGATCGGTAATACTGTAGTTAATGTATCCGCAGCCTTCCTTGTAAATGAGTGATGATATTAATTTTAGAACCACTTTCAAAATAAAGCAATTGGTAAAACCAATTTGTTGTCCCTAATTAAAGGACTATAGGTGATGATACATAGAACAAGAGGTGCTGCAAAATAAACTGATCGCTGAGATAAATAAATTCGCAGGAAAACGTGAAAATCTAAGTTGCTATTGTACTAAGGTAAATATCAATTAAAATCAGGATATAATATATTCAAAAATATCATTTTGTCAATAGAATGTTGAAAATAGTTAAATTTTAAAGCTGAATATTAATAAATGTTATTCCTATTAGGTTTTTCTAACAGTGCAGAGAAATTTTACTACAGCTGATAGACATAAAATCGGGCATCCGCTTAAATACCAAAATGAGATAGGTTGACCATTGAAAAGCCAGGGTGTTCACCCTGTTTTAAATTATCGATCAGGGGCTCAAACCCGTGTGACAGTCCACACACAAGCTTTCTTTCCAGACATCGCCAATATCTTCCGGATGTTTAAATTCCAAAGCCTGCCCCATCAGTGCAATTTCCTGATTTTCATGATTACCCTGGGCATTAATAAAATGACACAGATCACAGTCTTTACGAATAACTTCTCCTTCTACAGTTGCATGAATATCATTATGACAGCGGAAACAACCGTTAAATTCCAAATGGCCGATATGGTCCGGATATGCACTCCAGCGTACTTTCATCTCCGGAAAAATATTATGAGAGAACGCGTTTTGCAAACCCGTAATTGCTTTTTCAATTTCATCCTTTCTGTTTTCCACGATTTCCGGGTAATTATCCGAATAGAATCCAGTGATGACTTCCCGGATCTGTCCCAGGGCCGAATCGATTGAGGGGTACTCCTTTGCACATATCTCCACACATAATCTTTTTATCTCCGGCAAGATGAGAGGAATTTCACCGGCAGTAATGGCAGTATTAATAAACAGAGTAGGGGCACGGTATAAGTGAGACGGTCGATTATGACAATCGATGCAATCCATGGTCCTGATTTCCATGGTATCAAGTTGTGCCTCTGATAAAGGATTATCTCGATGCTGGTAGATCTTTACCTCCCGGGTCTGATTGTTGGTATATCGTACCCAAGGAATGGTTTCCCTTGTTTCATCTGAGGCTATATATTCGACTTTTATGTCAGGATTAATGTGCCAGTGAATACCCTGAATCAAACCCAGAGCCGACTGAGCTGCTCCAATTTTCATTACTAAAGCAATATCCCAGCGGGTACTGCCTTCATCAGGAAGGTAATGGGTTTCTAACCGGATTTTATGGGCATAGAATTTTTGCGGCCAATGACATTGTTCACATACTTCCCTTGCTGGACGTAAATTATGAATAGGCGTAGGTATTGGTCTTGGGTAGATATTGGCAGTGGTTGCATAAACCTGATATAGACCTGACATCTTAGACCGCACATACCAGTCCGCTCCGGGTCCAACATGACATTCCACGCAGCCTACCTGAGCATGGGGAGAATTTTGATAAGCAGTGTATTCCGGGTTCATCACCGAATGACATAGGGTACCACAAAAGGTGGTTGACTCGGTGAAATGGAAAGCCTCATAACTCCCGATGGCGGAAAGAAATAAAAATATTGCCGTTCCTATCGAGAAAACAAAAAACGCATTGCGATGATGAATATCATTCAGATCGATGGTGGGCCAGATTCTCTTAATTTCTTGCTTTTGCCGGTGGATGGTTCTCACTTTCAGGAACATGCCTATGGGAATAAGAATGAGGCCCATTACCATGACCGCCGGAAGTAAAATGTAGATAACCAGTCCGAGGTAAGCCGCGCGCTGCTCAAGGATCACTGTAACCACAAAAAGAAAAATGATCATGAATAAACAAATTAAGGCAATGGTAGCACCAATCAGTGATACCCAGTTTTGCGAGGAGGGGGGTAGTTTTATTTTCATTGTTTTACTCCTTTAATGGAATTACGATGAATAATGCCCGGCAAATTACGGAATTGAAAGCCAATAATTCAAGCATAATTGACAAAAGTTACCTACCAAAAGATCCTTTAAACCCGAAATAGTTCAGTTTTTTATCCACTTCCTCGGAGTAAAGTCATTGAAATTATTTTGATTTATCTCCGGATATTTTATTACTAAAAAACCTGATATTTTTTGCATTTTGATTCATCTAAAGAATATCTTTCTATTTGGAAAATAGTCTATTTTTCCGTAATTTTTACAGTTTAAATGAACCCTTTTAGACGGAGGAAACGGCATGAAATTTTCAGTGATGCGCGACGAAATTTTTAATGCATTGCAACGGGTGGTCAACGTTATTCCACAGCGTTCAACCTTTATGATGACTCAGAATATTCTGATGTTTACCGAGGATAATTTACTGAAATTAATCGGTACTGATCTGGAAATTACTCTAATGTCCTGGGCTCCGGCCTCCATTAAAGAAGAAGGATCAATTGCCATACCCGGACGCCTGATCCATGATATTGTCCGGGAATTGCCTAATATCGAACTTCATTTTGAAGCCGATGAACAATTCCGCATGAAAGTAACCTCCGATTTTGGACGTTATAAAATATCCGGTGTCAATCCCATTGAATTTCCGCAGCGGCCCGTATTAGGAGAAGAGGTACAGGAAATTGTCATTGAAAATAAAATCTTCCGTAAACTCATTGAAAACACCATTTTCGCCTGCTCGACCGACGAACTGCGGGCAGCTCTCACCGGAGTATTTTTCAATATCTCCGCTGGTAAGATTGAAGCAGTAGCCACCGACGGTCATCGCCTGGCCAAGATGGGATATAAGCATGACGCTGCCCCCAAGAAGGAAATCATGGCTATCGTACCCACCCGTTCCCTGAATTTTGTCTTGCGCAACCTGGATGGGGAAGGAAGCAGCACCTTACATTTCGGTAAAAAACATGCCTTGTTCGAACTGGCTGAAACCCAGTTATTTGCCCGTCTGATTGAGGAAACCTTTGTGGATTATGACCGGGTTATTCCCAAGGAAACTCCTTTTGAAATGCAAATCAGCGCGGAAGATTTTTATTCTTCTGTTAAGCGGGTATCGTTGTTCTCAAATCCCCTCACTTCGCAAGTGGTGCTCAATATTTCCTCCAAACATGTAGAGCTGCATGCCGAGGATATTGACTATGGCGGAGAGGCTCAGGAACGTATTCCCTGCCAATTTAACCGGGATGATTTCCGGATCGCATTTAACTCCCGGTATTTGCAGGATATTCTCAGGCATATTTCATCGGGACAGTTGCAATTACGGTTCGTTCGTCCCGATTATGCGGTCCTGGCTAATCCGGTGGAAACTGAGGAAAATGAAGAGCAGCTGATGCTCCTGATGCCGGTGCGGTTGGAATCTGAATAAATGTTTCTTAATAAATTACACCTGACCAACTTTAGAAATTATCGCGACCAGAAAATTGACTTTCATACCGGTACTAATATCCTTTTTGGAAATAATGGTCAGGGAAAAACCAATATTATCGAAAGTCTTTATTATCTAGCTTTGACCAAGAGTTTTAAAACGAATAATGATCTGAATTTGATTTTGAGCAGCGAAACTTTTTTCCGGATTCAAGGAGATTTTACTACCGAACAAGGTAAAAAAATGATTTCGGCAATCGCTTTCTCCGCTGCAGATGGGAAACGATTGAATTATAATAATCAGAGAATCCAAAAATTTTCCGAATATATTGGCAGCATACCGATGGTTTTGCTGGCACCCTCTGACCTGGGTGTTACCCAGGCCGGTCCTCACCAGCGCCGGAAGTTCCTGGACATCATGCTGTCACAAGCCAGCAAAATTTATCTCCATCATCTGCTGCAATATCGCCGCTCACTGAAGCAAAGAAACCTGTTGCTTCAGCAGCCCAAACTGGACGAACATCTGCTGCAATCCTGGGAGGATGCACTGGTCCAACACGGGACAATCTTAATTGAAAAACGGATAGAAGCCATAGAAAAACTGGATAATCTGGTAAAAGACTATTATATGCGAATGAGCGGTGGTACCGAAAAAGTGAAACTTGTTTATCAAAGTACTTTCCCGATTAAAGAACAGGAAAAGATCCCCGAATTTTTTCATTCGGCCCTTAAACAGAATTTCAGTAAGGATCAGCAGAACCAAACTACCAGCATTGGTCCACATCGTGATGAAGTCCTTCTGCTGATAAATGGTAAATCCCTGAAGGCCATTGGTTCACAAGGAGAACATAAGACTTTTATCATTGCTCTTAAAATGGCTGAATACCACTACTTGCAGAGTGTTCAGAAAAATCTACCTTTGCTGCTATTTGATGATATTTTTGGAGAGCTGGATGCCGGGAGAATCGGTAATATGATCAATTCCCTGTCACAAACTGGTCAGGTTTTTATTACTACTACTTCTCCTAATTTTTTTGGAAAACTAAACGGTTGGAAAAGACAGACTGCCTTTTACCAGATCGAGCGCGGAACAGTAAGAGAAACAGAAAGAGCATGAGTTCTGCTAAACCACTGAACCAGCTGATTCATCAATTCCTGGAATCGATAGGGATTGGTGGCAAGATCGAAGAAAATTTAGCAATGGTTTACTGGGACTCGGTGGTTGGTAAGGAGATTTCCCAGCATACCAACCCCTTTAAAATTGCCGAAGGTATTTTGTATGTGAAGGTAAACGATCCGGTATGGAGAAATGAACTGCAATTTTTCAAAAACGAAATCATCGAAAAACTGAATACCAAAATGGGGAAACATCTGGTTAAAGATGTAAAATTTTATTAAGAGGTCCTGATGAACGAAAAGAATAACCACGCCACGTCAACTTACACTGCTGATAATATTCAAGTCCTGAAGGGACTGGAAGCCGTCCGCCGGCGCCCTGCCATGTACATTGGGGACACTACCGCCCATGGTCTGCATCATCTGGTCTACGAAATTGTAGACAACAGTATTGATGAAGCAATGGCCGGTTTCTGTAACAAAATCAAAGTAACCATCAATAGGGATGAGACTATCAGCGTGGAAGATAACGGACGGGGAATACCGGTGGACATGCACAAGGATGTGAAGAAATCTGCTCTGGAAGTGATCATGACCATGCTGCACGCCGGTGGAAAATTTGATCATACTACCTACAAGGTATCCGGAGGGCTTCACGGAGTAGGAGCCTCAGTGGTCAATGCTCTTTCCGGTTGGTGCGAGGTGGAGGTTTACCGGGATGGGAATGTTTACTTCCAAAGATATGAGAGAGGGGTCCCGGTCGCACCGGTAAAGAAAGTACGTCCAATTAAAAGTACCGGTACTTTGACTACTTTTATGGCCGATGAAGAAATTTTTTCAAAGATAAAATACAACTTTGATACTTTAGCAAACCGGCTGCGGGAGTTAGCATTTCTAAATAAAGGCCTGCGGTTAATTCTCAAAGATGAACGGGATGGAAATAGTGAAGAGTTCTACTACAAGGGCGGCATTGTGGAATTTATTAAATATGTAGATCAGAGCCGGACTGCCCTTCACAAACCCGTTTACATATCCGGGGAAAGAGAAGGAATAGAGGTTGAAATTGCATTTGAGTATAATGACTCTTTCAGCGACAACATCTTTTCTTACTGTAATAATGTGAACACCATCGAAGGTGGTACCCACCTGCATGGTTTCAAATCTGCCCTCACCCGTACTCTGAATAACTACGGAAACAAAAATAACTTATTGAAGAATACTCAGTTGCAGGGCGAAGATGTCCGGGAAGGGCTCACCGCGGTTATCAGCGTGAAGGTGGCTGAGCCGCAATTTGAGGGACAGACCAAAACTAAATTGGGTAATAGTGAAGTCCGGGGAGTGGTGGAGTCAATCTTTAATGAACAGCTATCGGAACAGTTGGAACAGAACCCATCGATTGCCCGCCGTATTCTTGATAAAAATTTAGGTGCTGCCGAATCCCGCGAAGCTGCCCGCCGGGCACGCGATCTGACCCGGCGTAAAACCGCCCTGGAGAGCAATGCCCTGCCAGGAAAGCTGGCAGATTGCAGTCTGGATGACCCTCAGCAGTGTGAAATTTACCTGGTGGAAGGTGACTCGGCCGGCGGTTCAGCCAAACAGGGCCGGGATCGGCGATTTCAGGCCATCCTGCCGTTAAAAGGAAAAATCCTTAATGTCGAAAAGTCACGACTACATAAAATCCTGGCCAACGATGAAATAAGGACCATCATCACTGCCATGGGAACCGGTGTGGGTGAAGAAGGTTTCGAATACAATAATTTACGCTATCACAAAATAATCATTA
>Ga0154654_1018_pt1 | contig 12931 bp, 13 predicted proteins | sample Rifle2008BG13ft_FD_116083 | JGI IMG/M metagenome (GOLD analysis project Ga0154654, IMG submission 116083) | Caldithrix sp. RBG_13_44_9 | reverse complement strand
TTCCTGGGTAAAAAACAGTATGCCCCGGCCCGCCGGATGATCGAACTGGGACTTCCGGTGGCATTAGCTACCGATTATAATCCCGGCAGTTCATTCACTCAGAACATGAATCTGATTCTCTCAATTGCCTGTACTCAGATGAAGATGCTCCCGGCCGAGGTGATCTGCAGCAGCACTCTGCACAGTGCCCGTGCCCTCTGCCGGGAAAAAGAACTCGGCACTCTGGAAGTAGGGAAAAAAGCCGATATCGTGCTGCATGATATCCCGAACTTCCGTTATCTTCCCTATCATTATGGGATGAACCACGTGCAGCTGGTAATCAGGAATGGTGAAATTATCTATCGGAAATTATAACGATGCTAAAAAAATTCTCTCAACTACTACAAAACACCCCCTCTATAAATATCCTGGTATTTTTGTTTATAACTATCATTCCGGCTTTGAGTCAGACCAGTGGTGTTCCTTTGACTCACTGGGGATACGATGCTATTGAACGCTGGGAAATCCGGGGATTTATTCCCGCAGCCTACAATGGCTCCAAACCATTCTCCCGCTTGGAAATGGCTGACTATGTAGCAGAAGTCTGGAAATTCTATCAGGAGCAGCCGGAACAATTTTCCGGCACAGACCTGGAACAACTGCTTTATCTATCACTGGAATTCAAGGAAGAACTTGAAAAATCGGCAGAGCATCAGCGCCCGGATCAATTCGATTACTGGAATCCCCGCCTGTACTACCTGTTTCAGAAAACGCCGCTGAAAATATTGAATCCTTATATTTATCCCAATTATCGCAACATGGTTTATCTGCAGTATCATGATTTCAGGCTGGCAGCTGATCCTATCCTCAGTTACAGTATCCAACAGCAAATGGATGAGACCACCGGAAAATATCAGCTGGTCCGCATCAGTAACGGACTGATGTTCCGGGGAGATCTGGGTAAATATTTCGGTTTCTACTTTGATCTCACCGATAATCATTTATCCGATGAGCGCTGGCAGGGCACGAAAATCCCATTTCAAGTCTGGGAGGAGTCCGGCTGGCCTTTCCTCACTACCCGGGACAATGGTGATTTTGACTTTGATGAAAACGTTGCATACCTGACTTTCCACTATAAATATTTCTATCTGGTCTATGGCCGGGAATTCAATCAGTGGGGTGTGGGTCACACCGGCCATCTGCTTCTTTCCACCAATGCCCAGCTGTATGATGAAATAAAACTGGTGATTCAATACTGGCGCTTTAAATTCACTCATCTCACAGCATTCCTGCAATACATCTCTCCGGAAGCTCGCATTAATATGAAAAGCCAGCCCCATATCGACCAATATTGGTCAGGTAATCGTCTGGAATTAAATCTGGGAAAAGGGGTCCAGCTGGGTTTAAGTGAGTCGGTAGTTTACGACGACCGTTCACTGCAGCCGGGCTATCTCAATCCATTCAGTTTCTTCAAATCGGTTGAACATTATTATGGTGACCGGGATAACGGGGCACTGGGGGTGGATCTGGAATGGCGGATTCGAAATGGAGTCAAATGGTTTGGGGAATGGTTTATCGATGATATCACCACCACCAAATTAGGCAGTGATTGGTATGGAAATAAATTCGGCTGGCAGACCGGGATATTTTTAGTCAATCCATTTTCCCTGCAGGATGTGGATCTACTGTTGGAATACACCCGGATTAAACCTTATGTCTACACCCATTCCTATCAGGATTACAACAAATACAAACATTACGATACCATGCTGGGGCACTATATCGGTCCCAATTCGGATCAACTGCTGGTATGTCTCCGTAAACGATTCTCTAAATTTCTGGAAACCGGGCTGGAATATCAGATGTACCGCCATGGATCCAATCCCGAGGACCGGAACGTGGGCGGTGATCCCGATCATCCATGGCAGGACGGAGATGCGATTGATGCTGTCTTCCTAGACGGGATCAGCAAAGAACAGCAGAGTTACGGTATCAATCTGCGATATGAGATCTTCAGAAATTTATTGGCAGAATTTTATTACCGCCGGATGAAATATCATCAATCTGCCTGGGAAGATCTGTTTTCTTTTCGAATTTCCTTTAACCTCGGTTACCGGGATGAAGGAATCCGGCATATCTTCCCGGCTGTAAATTGAGATGATCAGAAAGAGTTTATAGGTCAGAAATTTTATCATCCGGCAAAAAAATATCAGATCCGGTGTTATTAGCCTGGTTAGTAAATTATATCAATCTTAAAGTTTTGATTGTCCGAAGAGAGGAAGATTTTCAATGAAACAGTGGATATTCTTTTTATTGATTGCCAGCCTTAGCCTGGTGTCTGCTCAAAACAGTGATCAGGTAATTACTGCCAAATTTCTTACTTCAGCCGATAAATTCAAATCGGGGGATAGTTACCAGTTAGCGGTGGAAATTCAGATCAATTCACCTTATCATATCAATGCCCAAAAACCCAGCGAAGACTTTCTCATTCCCACTACCCTGACGGTTGAAGTACCGGAAGGGGTGGCTCTGGGTAAATTCGATTTTCCCAAAGCTGAGATGAAAAAATTTGAGTTCTCAGAAAAAGCATTGGCAGTCTATGAAGGAACCATCCATATTTTCACCAGCATCAGCATTGCCTCAACTTTTAGCTCTGCAGAGATCATTTTAAAAGGAGTGGTGGGATACCAGGCCTGCGATGATCAAACCTGCCAGGCGCCGGCTGAATTAAATTTCACTCAAAAATTCGCCATGGCAGCTCCTACTGAAACCGTCAGTTATACTAATCAAGCTCTATTTTCTACCCGAGGAAATGATCAGCCGATAGTCACAGAAGAAAACAAACCCGCCAGGAATAGTATTGCCGCCATCATCAGTGAAAAAGGCTGGATCCTCACTTTCATTCTGGTATTTTTAGCAGGATTGGCGCTCAATCTGACTCCCTGTGTTTACCCGCTGATCCCCATCACTATCAGTTATTTCGGTGGACAGACCGAGGGGAAGAAAGGAAAGCTTCTGGGGCATGCTATGATCTATGTACTGGGGATGGCGGTTACTTACTCAATCCTGGGTGTTATCGCAGCCCTTACCGGAAGCCTGTTCGGCTCGGCCCTGCAGAACCCTTATGTGCTGGTAGCCATCGCCCTCATCCTGATAGCCCTGGCTCTCAGCATGTTCGACCTTTATGAAATCAGAGTGCCAACTTTTCTCAGCAATTTTGCCGGAGGGGCAAAACAGGGTTATTTTGGGACATTCTTCATGGGATTAACAGTGGGAATCGTAGCGGCGCCCTGCATTGGGCCTTTTGTACTGGCACTGCTCACTTTTGTCGGCGAAAAAGGTGATGTCATTTTGGGATTCAGCATGTTCTTTATTCTGGCACTGGGTCTGGGATTCCCCTTTATACTGCTGGCACTCTTTTCAGGAAGTATCCATAAAATTCCGCGCTCCGGGGCCTGGATGGTGTGGGTACAGACAATTTTCGGATTCATTCTGGTTGCTATGGCTATTTATTTCCTGCAACCATTGTTTCCCAATTCGCTGTTGTATTCTTTGAGTCAGGCGCTCACCATGCTGCTGGGTGGAATTTACCTGGCCTGGATTGTGCCGACCCAATCCAACAGTAAAATATTTCCGGTAATAAGAAATCTTATCGGAATTATCTTTTTTCTGCTGGCAGTTATCTTTGCCAGCAACGGATTTACTTCTTATATCGATGAAAGACTAACCGAAAATCCATTGGCAGCTGCCAATAAGGAACCTGCCAGTCAGATCAATTGGCTGCCCTTCTCAGATGAAATACTGGCAGAGGCAGTCGGAAAAAATAAACCGGTTATGATCGATTTTTATGCCGACTGGTGTCTTCCCTGTAAAGAGCTCGATAAGTTTACCTTTTCCCAACCAGAGGTCATTGAACTTTCCAAAAATTTTTATATGTTAAAAGTAGACTTGACCCTGGACAATGATCCTGTCTCCCGGGAATTAGCGAAACGCTTCCAGATCAAAGGAGTCCCCACCCTGGTATTTCTCTCGGCCCAGGGCTCTGAATTAAGTGATCTGCGGGTAGTCGGATTCATGGAAAAAGAGGAATTTCTGCCTGTTATGCAGAAAGCATTACCATAGAAATTTACCAATACTCTTTTGTAGCAGGAAAAAATCTTATGAAATTATGTATGCAATTTTTTCAATATTTTCTAGCAGGTATGCTTTTAAAACTATAAACTATAAACTATAAAATGTCTCAACTATTTCTTACATTCTGGCTGTTATTGAAGTTATGGTGGGGAAGGATTCTCAACCCGGTTTTCTTTATCTATACTTACCCAAAATTTTTCCAGACTCCGCGGCGGGTAATATTCAACAAAGCATTAAGTGACTACTTCTTCAAAAATTAAAAAGTCTCTTTACTCTCTCAAGGAAAAAAATCTAACAACTGGGCCTCACTGATTCTTCTTTGTTGAATCGGCAGTGGTGGGCTGGGGTAATTCCTGCAGCGGGAGATCGAACTCATATTCCTTAAGGAATATTATCGAGCGGAATTTCTGGTCGGGTTTCTCAGCGGTCTGCACGATTATATCAGCCCTGATGGGCAACCAAAGATTTTGAATCCTGGTCAATTCCAACCGGGTAGACAAACCACTGGTAATTATCTGATTCACATAGATCTGAGAATCCCACCCCAGGCAGATCCATTTCCCCTCTGCTTCCTGGTAGTGGGGATAATTGATCACCCTTTCGGTGGCCGATTCCACTTCCACCCACAGCAGGCGGCCGGAGCGGAGAAATACTTTTCGGACGGCAGCGGCTGAACTGCCTTCCTGATTAGTATAGTGAACATCCACCGTATCTCCCTTAAAGTTTATGCTGGCAGCAGCCGGGATATCATCCAGCGGGGAAATAATCAAGAAACTAAACCAGTCCAGGTAAAAACCATGAAATTGATTTTTGGTCAACTGAATTTTCTCCAGCAGCTGAGTTCGCTGGGCCGGGTCATTCAATATTTCACTGGGTTGAAGCAAATAATAAATTTTGCCCTCCCGGATCCATATCAGCTTGAGCGGATAGGTGTAAGTACTATCTCCCAGATTCTCGATGAAACCGATGTATGAATCAGTAGAGAAAAGACAACTGAAATTTTGTAGAGTACCGGATTCCAGAAAGTAATACAGTCCCCGGGTCTTTTTTTGAAACTCCGGCCAGGAATCAACCGGTTGCGCCGGCAAACCGTTGACAAGGAATAATAAAAATATCAGCCAAAGAATCATAAATAATTTCATGTTCTGGAACTCCCCGGTTGATGAGCAGCCCTCATCCCTAATAATTAATACTTATTACAAATTACTTATTATTAATCACTTATAAACTATCACCTATAAACTATTACCTATTACCTGTAACATATTATTTCATCGATACATTTCTATGAAAATCTGATAATTGCGGATAATTTCCTCCACGTAATCCAGAGTTTGCTGAAAACCATGGAAATAACCGTAGTTGGGGACACCCAGTTCCCATACTTCCAGGTGCAGTCGCCAGTCCTGGGTAGTTAGTTTAGGAAGGCAATATTTTACAGCTTCCCAGGTTTGGGAATCCATCTTCAGGTGGCGGGCCACACTCTGAGCATCTCTGATACGGCCTATTCCGCTATTATAGGCCGCCAGACCTAATTTGACCCGGTTATCGCGGTCCGCATCCGGGAAATATCTCACCTGCTTATAGAGATGATAAATTCCGGCTGCAATGTTCTCCCGCGGATTGTTGGCAATGAATTCAATGTCCATTTCCTGGTGAAGCTCGAGAGCGGTGGAGGGCATGATCTGCATCAATCCGATGGCGCCTTTGTGACTTCTGGCGTCTTCGCGAAAACGTGATTCTTTTAAAATCTGCATGACAATCAGACGCCAATCGAATCCATAGCGTTTGGAATATTTCCGGATCACCGGGTAATAATTTTCTATCTTCTTTTCAAAATCCCTGGGAAGGGTTCTTTTACGGAAATCTTCGAACTGCTTTTTCTGCTCAATTCGTTTCCTGACGAAATTCAGAAGAGAATCAGGATCGGCAGTGCCGGTTTTATCCGATCCGGATATACCGCAAGATAACAGCAGAACAAGGAAAGTGAATACTGCTAAAATTTTCAGGCAGCAGGTCTTCATTAAAAAAATCTTATCGTTCTTTCAACAGGCCTTTATTTTAATGCCCTCGATCGCAGTCAGTGGATCAGTCCTCCCGGCAGTACTGAACTCTGCCACATAGACCACCACCCGGAATCAGCCAATTGGATTTATTAAAGCAGTGCCAGCCCGGGCAACGGACTGCCGATCAGTGGCGACTGTTAATTCAGGCTCATTCCGATGATCAGACCAACGATCAAGCCAATCATGATAAAGATGCCGCACACCACCACCCCCACTGCCAGATTTCCTTTTTCCAACTCATTGGGAATATCGAAGTGGGTGAAGCGGTTGATCAACCGGTAAGTGATGATGGCTGAAGCTATGCCCAAAATCACCCCGACAATAGCATAAATGGCGTTGAGAAAGAGCGGTGACTCATACCACATGTAAAACTCTCCAGAATTAAGGTATCAGATGAATGTTTTAAGAGATTTTAATATAACGATCGAACCATTTAATTAATAAAAAAGCGCTGCCGCTGACAAATATCCCTTCAAGAAATAATCCCGCACCCACTGCCAGTCCCATGGTTCCACAAAACCAGATCGATCCGGCCTGTCTGATACTTAAAAGTGTTCCTTTTTGCCGGATTACTACCATGATTCCCAGCAGGGTAATTCCCAACATCACGAATTCCAGCATGTGGCCGGGGGGAGAAAAAAGAACCGGACTTAAAGTAATACTGGCAATCATACACAGGCAAGATCCCAGAGAAATGAGCAACAGGGAACTAAAACTATCTTTTGGCTGATTTTGCAGAGTTGACCAGCCGATAAGCATCGTGCATAGAAAAGTAACCGTACATTTTATCAGGTTCAAAAAAAGTGTTGGGAAAATGGAAACCTTCTACATTTATTAATTTTCTGAAAGTTTACGCATTCGGGTATAAATTGTCAATTCCTTTTTCCGATTATCATGGCCGGCGGCGGGATCTGTTTCTCATGATATTCCAGCAGGGCTTGCTGCACATAGGCTTTATTTCTAATGTCTGCGTCCAGGTTATTGGGCAGCCTTTGCAGCAGGGCATTATGATCCACTACCGGAAAGGTGAAAAACAGATCCTCCAGATACCAGCTGAATCCGGAATTTTTATTGACCTGAGACCAGACATAGAATAAAGGTAACAGAATATTCAGGATAAATAGCCGGCAGCGTTCTTTCCCCATGGTTTTACGGGGAAGGGCCTGGTAACCTAAGAATTTGGCCAGAATAGCATTAAATTCTGTGCTCAGGGGCAGACATAAACTGTCTTCTATTTCCTCTATAAGGCAGCTCAACTCTTTACGCTGACAGAATAACTGAAGCAATTTTTCAAAGAGTGAATTTTCCTGATAGTGGAACAGGATCTGGGCATATCCGGCCAACCGGAAATAAGGATTATTCAGGGGGCGAAGCCGGGCGAAATTCCAGTGAACCACACTTTGCCGGGAAAGCGGAAACAGAGGAAAAAACTGTTTGCGAACATGATGAATGAAGCGGTACCAGAGATCGGAATCTGAATTCAGAGAGTTTTTCAAAGGTCTTTCCAGCAGTCCACCCTGCCAGGCTAACAGGGTCCAGAATATCAGGGGAGATCTCTGCAGAGTATGAACGGCTGTTAGCAGTTTAGCCGGTGGCATTTTTTTGACCAGTTCCAGAAAGGGAGTACTATTCTTACTATACCCCAGGGATTTTGCCAGGCCTAGAAAAACTGCAGTTTCCCAGTTAAAACTGTTGACCCATTGCCGGATTTCATCACATTTACGGGAAAACCTTCTCCAGGCCAGCTGCCTGAATTCAAGGGAACTCATATTCAGGTGGAGTGATACTTCCTGGCGGGCCTGATCTTCTTGCTGCAATTTTTCCATTTGCTGCAGCCATTCTTTAACTGGATACTGCAAATATCTGGAAATGATGAAGTGGGGGAAACGCCGGGCTAATTCTGGGGTAATTCCCAGTGGTGCTTCCCAGAGGATATGCAGAACCACCTGATTATACCGCCGGTCAGAGTCATGACCATGTCGGTACCAATCCTGCCACTCCCGATGAAATTCAATATCTCCCCGCATCAGCACCCCACCCACTTTAATGAGTGCCTGCAGGAAATCCGGACCATTATCAAGATTTGCCTGACCAAGGTCCAGAATTTCCAGGGGCTGCCCGTCCCAGGTTTGCCATCCAGAACGGAGAAGTTCTGGATGTTGGATGGTCCAGGAAAGAAAGTATTCGGGAAAAGAGAAATTATCAGGTTCTACATAATTTGCTTGCATAGAAGCCTCCCTTATCCTAAATTTATTACGATTATAATATAACAATAATTATTTATTTTTGCAAGTCTCTTTTTTCAAGGAGCAAAGATTATGGAAAGCAACCTGCTAGCCAAACGGATCCGGGAGATCATGCGGAAAAAAAATATGACCCAGCAGCAATTATCCACCCTGCTGGGCATCAGTCAGCCGGCTGTTTCCCTCTACCTGCAAGGCCGGATGCCGCCAGCGGATGTTCTCTACCAGATTGCCCAATTGGACAATACCAACGTGGAATGGCTGCTTACCGGCCAGGAAATGGGAACACCGGTGGTAAAGGAAAAAACAGCAGTCTATGGTGATCAGTATGTCCTGTTGAAATTATGGGACCGGCTGCCTTCATCCATCCAAAAGGACCTGCTTAACCTGATGCGGCATGTTTTAGAGATATAAGAAGTCATATTTTCGATTAAATAATCTCGGAAATATGAAATGGAATAAAACTCATCAAGGCGGGAAATAAAGGTCTAGCAGGATCTGGTCACGATTGCCGGTGGCGCAGGGCGGTTACCAGCTGAAATAATTGATTCGTATCGGTCAAGGTTTGCACTTTTTCCAGTGAATCCAGGGCATCTTGGATATAATAATCGATCAGGTTCTGGATCTGATCTGCAATTCCCAATTCATACAGTACTTCCCGTAACTCGACCAGCGAATGATAATCACTCAGCCGGGGTGGATATTTTTTGGCAGCCGCGGAGGATTCGGCAATCACTTCCTGATATTTTAAAGTTACATAGGTCTTCTTATTCAGTTTCAGATCACTGCCCACTTTTTTCCCCAGCGAAGTCTCTTCGCCGGCATAATCCAGCCAGTCGTCCTGAATTTGGAATCCGATACCCAGGGAGTTGCCGAAATTTTCCATGGCCGCGATCTCACTGGAACCTGCACCTCCCAGGATGGCTCCCAATTGGCTCGATAGTTTAAATAACCAGGCAGTTTTTTTATTGATCATATCCAGGTATTCGGCCAGACTCACCTGCTCCCGTCCTTCAAATTCCTTGTCCAGTGCCTGCCCTTCGCATACCTTGATCAGGGCTTCATTAAAAAGATTCAGAGCCCGCGGCAGATAACGGGCTTCACACTGCAACATTTTTTGGTAAGCTAATCCGATCAGTAAGTCACCCACCAGGATCGCAGCATCTTCTCCCCATTTTTTATGGACGGTAAAGCGGCCGCGGCGCAGGTCATCTTTATCCATGATATCATCGTGAATCAGGGTAAAATCGTGGAACAGTTCTACTCCCAGAGCCGCCGGCATAGCTTGTTCCAACTCTCCACCCACTGCCTGACAGGACAGCAAGGTAAGCAGAGGCCGGATTTTTTTCCCGGGAGCTTCCAGAAAATAGAGAATGGGCTCTTTTAGCGAGGCCGGAAATTCGGATTTTACACTTTCCTGCAGCTGCTGCTGCACGGCATCAATGAGCGGGGATAAGGTTTGAAAGATGGCCAAGGGGCACCTGACTACTTAAAAGAGTGAAATATTTTTAAAATCTCGCTTCTGGTTTTTGCTTCTTTGATTTGCAGTACAATTTCATTTTCCCGGAAATTACGGGTAATCTGAGCTAGGATTTTAATGTGCGGACCCGAAGTATCCCTCGGAGAGATGACCAGAAAAATGAAGTGAGCAGGTTTTCCGTCCAGTGAATCAAAATCCAATCCCTCCCGGCTGATCCCAAAACTGACCAGCAGTTCACGGCTAGCTATGGTCTTGGCATGCGGCACCGCCAATCCATTTTCCAAACCGGTGCTTAGATACTGTTCCCGTTCTATTAAATCCCGCAAACAGGTTTCGCGGTCCTCAATTTTACCGGCTTTTACTAATAGATCCATTAATTCTTCAATCACCTGGTATTTGTTTTTTCCTGTGAGATCTTCACTGATCAGTTCTTCATTCAATAATTCTTCGAGTCCCATGCAGCCTCCAAATGATGAAAAATCTAATACTCTCCCCTGTCAATTCCAAACGTATTTTGACAGGCCAAGGCCTGATAAATCGGTATGATTTATCAGGCCTGGTTTAGATTTTGTCCTCAAACGGTGATTTAGAGATACGATTGCAGGGTATCATTTTCAAACAGACGGGAAACCTGTTTCTCGGCATCCACGATTTTTACTTTATGATAATAGCAGCCTTTCTTGCTACAACCTTCAATGATCCCGCCCTTGGGAAGATAACAGACAAACATCGGGGAGGAACACAGCTGACAGGTCTCACCGGCTGCTTTCAGGCTTTCTCCGCAGACCGGGCAGAATAATTCTACCACTCCGCCCTTGGGGGGACGCACCCCTTCTTCAATATTATCAAAGCTGCCATATACCGGATCGATAAATAACACTCCGTCTTTTCCATGGTATCTCATCTTCAATTTTATGGCCGGAAAACCATGGATCTTTTTGGAAGGATCACATAACTGATGTCCCTTATGACAGAACACATGTTCTACATGGATTTTTTTAGCCGGGACTTCGACTTCGATTTCCAATTTCTCTTTTTTTGGCATAATGACCTCTTGAGATATTCCTACAATCTGAAATATTTCTGTGAATATAAAAATTCTGTCTTTTTAAATACCAATAAATTTTTAAAAAAGAGATCAACCTCCATATTTGAATGGTATTGACAGATATTACATATAAAAACATCAAGTTAAGCTATTAGAAAACCTCATTTTAATAAAACAGCTTTCATGGTTTTTACGTAGTCCCCGGCGGTAATCCGGTAAAAGTAAATTCCGCTGCCAATTGGCTTGCCCTGGTCATTCTGTCCATTCCATTGGATTCGATGGGCGCCGGCTTCCATCTGCTTGTTCAGCAGAGTACACACTTTTTGTCCCAGTACGTCAAATATTTCCAGTTCAGTCTTCTGTCGTGACGGCAGATTAAAACGGATGGTCGTTACCGGATTAAAGGGATTGGGATAGTTCTGATAGAGTTCGAAATGGTCAGGGAGCTGATCCTGAACTGCAATTGATACCGAAGCGCTGTTCACTACCAGAGAATCACCAGGAAAATTCGGTTTGGAAGATTCAATCCGGAAGATGGTTCCGGTTTCCGGCATCAGGGCATTGACATTGGCGGGCCAACCAGGATCAGTAACATCACCACCGTTCCAGTTGACAACCACCATTCTGGCCATCACCTCGTCACTAATTCCTGAATTAAAACTGGAGCCAACCACTGCATTATATCCGGATTGACCTGGTGAATTATCATCTGGATTATACCAATAAATCCAATCGGTGTAAGGATCATTATCTGAACCTGAGATAGAATGATCACTTTGAACCAAATTAAAGAGTTCATTCACATCCTCATCATTTATAAGCGGTACCATTCGATAATCGTCAGGCGTATAATCTGGGGTGTTGACTCCAATATTCCATAATTCGAATGGGACATTCACAATTGTTAGAGTAGTAAAGGCCATCTGACCGTGACCACCGGCCGCGGTAAAACGCAGCTCATAATCATAAGGCATAATATATGGCCAATTTGCTCCAGAACGAGTGACCCGGGACTTAAAATAATCAAATGAAGGAGTCATAGTAGAAGAGTTCATCCCAGTATGAATTCCCCAGATGCTGTTGTTGGTACTCTGCTGTACTCCGGCAGTTGGACGGTCAGTCCCATCAGGATAACGGGCATTATAGAGCAAAGGAAATCCGCTGGCATTAAATCCAAAACAACCGATATCAGGGGGATCTAATGGACCGCTGGCATTGGCTACTACGGTAAATTGGGTAAAGTCGGGTTGTGGTTCTTTCACCACAAATAATATTCCATCTACCACTGGATGGGAATAATGAGATAAACTGCTGGGGATTCCAGCAGTTACTTTAATCATTCCATTTGTGTGATCAGTGATGAGATACCTCAGTTCAGAGGTTCCAGCATCAGGATAAAAGGTGATCAGATAGACATGACCGGTCACCAGACTCGGATCGGCCACTATCGGAATTACATTCCTGGCAGTTCCAACCAGGGATTGAACTGCCAGGGTATCTCCCCAGCTGCTGGGAGGATTCCAGGGAATTACCGGATACTGATAGGTAGCATTAAGTAAATGATGATCAAATTCAATGACCAGGCTATATTCCAGGCTATCACCTTGAGCTGGACCCGACAGTACAGTATAAAAATTGGGTGTGCTCAAATTTCCACTTGCTGGTATGGGATTAAAATAACTGGCATTATAGTAAGAATTTCCAACTTCAATTGAATCAATGGCATTTATGGCATCCTGATTTTTGATGGAAAAACCCAAATAAACTAATTCATTATAATTGATATTCCCGTCCTGTAAACCGTTTTCCCAAACTACCTGCCAATTTTCCAATTCCGGAGTCGGGCGAAGTTTGAGGTGCGATAAAATTCCTGGAAAAGTATCCAGGCCAGCTGACCAGTTGACGATACAATCACCCTCAAACGGATACTTACGGTTGGACACGGTGAGGTAATTACCCCAGATATGATCGCCGGCCAGAC
>Ga0154654_1055_pt13 | contig 13050 bp, 10 predicted proteins | sample Rifle2008BG13ft_FD_116083 | JGI IMG/M metagenome (GOLD analysis project Ga0154654, IMG submission 116083) | Caldithrix sp. RBG_13_44_9 | reverse complement strand
AAATCAAATTAAAACTATTTCTTCAGGAAGACTAATTTCAATAGGGCAGTTCAAGTAATTTGGGCAATTCCCGTCTGGCGCCGGACAGGCGTGAAATTCGTGGACCAATTTTGATCTTCTCATAGCCCGAGATACCAAGATCCGAATGTTGGCAGAAAGAAAAGATCTGATTAATTTTCACCTCACTGAAAAATCATGACGCAACACAATTTTCCCAAATTGTTTGGCCTGCTCCATCCGCTGATAGGCTGTGAGATATTTATGAAATTCAAAAACCGAATCGATTAAAGGTCGGATTTTCATTTTCTCTACAAAATTTAACATTTTCTCAAAATCCTGTCGATTTCCCATAGTAGTTCCCTGAATCTGGATCTGTTTCCAAAAAATACGGCGCAGATTCAACGAAGATGGGTTGCCCGTTGTGGCGCCCAGGATGACAATTCTCCCGCCCGGTTTTACAATTTCAATCAGATCATTCAAGCCCTCGCCACCGGCACTGTCCACCACCAGATCTATTCTTTTGCCTCTCAATTTGAATTCTAAATCTTTACGCCAGCCAGCCTGTTGGTAATTCACACCTCCCACAGCTCCGCTTGCCATCGCCTGACGGATCTTTTGGTCATCACCAGAAGTCACCCAGACCAGACCACCGGCAGAAATTGCCATCTGCAGCATTAAAGCGGCTACTCCCCCGCCAATTCCGGTGAGCAATACCATTTCGCCTTTTCGCAGGCTACCCTTAACTAAAAGTGCCCGATAACCAGTTAATCCCGCCAGCGGCAGAGCTGCAGCTTCTTCGAAAGAAAGATAGGACGGCTTTAAAAATAGATTTCCTTCCGGAACTACCACAAACTCAGCCTGGGTTCCATTCTCTGGCATCCCCAAAATTCGGAAATTTTCCTGTTGTGCTGCTGGATCATTGCCCCAATCCAATGCCGGATTTATCACCACCTCCTGTCCGATCCAATTCTTATCCACACCCTCTCCGATTTCCACGACCCTTCCGCAGCCATCAGAACCGAGTACTACCGGAACTTTTATCCTGGCATATAATCCATTGACAATCCACAGATCGCGATGGTTGAGGGCCGAAGCCAGTAATTTTACAGTGACCTTTCCTGCAGCAGGTTGTGGATAAGGAATTTCAACGATTTTGAGGCTATTCATGTTTTTTATTTCGTGAAGCACAATTGCTTTCATTAAATTTGTCCTTTAATATTTTATAGAAAATGAATAAGTCTTCGCTTTCTTTACAGATCCAGGAACTTTATTATATCGCTATCGGTGACTCTAATTTATAGAAAAGGAAAGATTTTCCAGAATAAAAACTTTTTTATCCAGACAGGCGGGCATTGACGATGGAAATTTACTGGCATCAGGTCATTGTACATTTTGCGGTAACCCTTTTTCCATTAAGTGTATTTTTTGATATCATCGCCCTCTCTTTCAAAAGACCAAAACACCTGTTTGCAGCCTGGATCACTCTCATTTTATCGGGAATAGCACTGTTAGCTGCAGTTGCAACAGGTCTCCTGACAAAAACCAATCTCTCTTTTCCCCCACCCGCTAAATCTGCTCTAGAAATTCATCAAACATTGGCATTGATAAATGTAGCGTTAGTCTTTATTCTTCTTTTCTGGCGGATAAGATCCAGAGAAAATCTTCCGGGGAAATGGAAATGGCCTTACATTCTCATTTCAGTAATTGCCGTTATTTTAATTCTGCTGGGCGGATTTTACGGCGGGAAGTTAGTGCATTATCATGGTATTGGTAAAGCTGACCAAAATACAACCGACCATCACTCCGCCCCGATCATCGAAGATATACCAAGCTTCCCCGCAGATGATAATCCTTTCCAGGCAGCTGATTCGATTCGATATAAATCATCAGATTAAATTTGTTTTTTCGCTTTCATGATACTTAATAATTCTTATCATCTTCAAAAATTTTATCAGTCATTCGCCTTTTCTCAAACTTGCCGGAATTAATTTCTGTCAATCACCCTATTGAAATCGTAAAGTCTAAGATATAAATTGAGCAGGATTAAAAGACAATTTAGTTGTAAATTTGATAAAGTATTAACAGAGGAGAATTGCCTTTGGAAAATCGCAATAACAGCAAATCTGAACGGATCAGCCCGGCCAGATTAAAACTGTCACCTTCAACCAATGAATATCAAGGAACGGATATCCGTTCCATTCAAAAATCATTTATTAATCATTTAGAATATTCATTAGCCAAGGATGAATACTCTGCCACCAAGCGGGATTTTTTTAAAAGCCTGGCACTTACGGTCAGAGACCGGCTGATTGAGAAATGGATTACCACCCAGCAGACTTATTACCGGAAAGGTGCCAAGCGGATTTATTATTTATCAATGGAATTTTTAATGGGGCGCTTGTTAGGAGATGCCCTGATCAATCTGGGACTTTATGATACCGCCCAACAGGCCATGAACGAGCTCGGTTACGATCTGGAAGCGCTGGCTTCGATGGAATCGGATGCTGCTCTGGGAAATGGCGGCCTGGGGCGTTTAGCGGCCTGCTTTTTGGACTCCATGGCCACTCTGGAATTACCGGCCTATGGTTATGGGATCCGTTATGAATATGGAATTTTCTATCAAAAAATAGTGGATGGAAATCAGATTGAATCTCCGGATCATTGGCTCCGTTATGGCAATCCCTGGGAAATTGAACGACCGGAATATATTTATCCGGTTAAATTCTATGGCCAGGTTCATCAATATCACGATGAACGTGGAACCCTACGCTTCAATTGGCAAAACACCGAAAATGTTATTGCCATGGCCTATGACACCCCTATTCCTGGGTATGGAAATAATACCGTTAATAATTTACGGCTGTGGTCGGCTAAATCCAGCCGGGAGTTTAATCTGGAATATTTTAATTTTGGAAATTACGGGAAAGCGGTTGAAGAAAAAATTATATCGGAAAATATCTCCAAAGTCCTCTATCCCCGGGACGATTTTTATGCTGGCCGCGAACTTCGCCTGAAACAGGAGTATTTTCTGGTCTCAGCCACTTTGCAGGATATAATCCGCCGCTATAAGAAGACTCATTCGGAAGGATTTCAGTTATTTCCTAACAAAGTAGCCGTTCAGTTGAATGACACCCATCCTGCCTTATGTATCCCGGAATTGCTGCGACTGTTAGTTGACGAAGAAGGTCTGGGATGGGATGAAGCATGGGATATCTCCTGCCGGACTTTTGGGTATACCAATCATACTGTTATGCCGGAAGCTCTGGAAAAATGGCGTATCAAGTTATTGGAATATATTCTCCCGCGGCATTTACAGATCATCTATGAAATCAATTATCGCTGGATGGAAAAGGTGAATAAAATATATCCGGGTGACCTGGACCGTCTAAGGGAGTTATCCATTATTGAAGAGAGTGATGAAAAGAAAGTACGGATGGCGCATTTAGCCATTGTCGGAACCCACTCCGTTAACGGGGTGGCAGCACTTCATACCGAAATTTTAAAAAACAGTGTATTTAAAGAATTTAACAAAATTACTCCCGAAAAATTTAATAACAAAACCAACGGAATCACCCAGCGCCGCTGGTTGAAACTGGGAAATCCAGCCCTGGCAAAACTGATCAGCCATAAAATTGGCGACGGATGGATCACCGATCTTTATCAGTTAAAAAAGCTGGAACAATGGGCTGATGAAAAAAAATTCCAGCGGGAATGGGAACTGGTAAAATTGGAGAACAAAAAAAGACTGGCATACTGCATCAAGAAAACGTTGGACATTGATATCAACGTCCATTCGATTTTTGATGTGCAGGTTAAGCGGATCCATGAGTATAAACGTCAATTACTCAACATCTTTCATGTGATTACTTTGTATAACCGCTTGAAAAAAGGGATACCTAAAAATTTTATTCCCCGGACTTTTATTTTTGGTGGAAAAGCTGCACCGGCTTATTCCATGGCCAAACATATTATTAAACTCATCAACTCGGTGGCAGAAGTGATCAACTCCGATCCGGATATTGGAGAGAAAATGAAAGTCGTTTTTATTCCCAACTATTCCGTCTCCAGTGCCCAGATAATCATACCCGCGGCAGACCTATCTCAACAAATATCCACCGCTGGTATGGAAGCTTCCGGGACCGGTAATATGAAGTTTGCCTTAAATGGGGCTTTGACAATCGGAACTCTGGATGGTGCCAACATTGAGATCTTACAGGAAGTAGGAAAAGAAAATATTTTTATTTTCGGATTCACTGCCGAGCAAGTTCAGGGTTATCGTCAGGACGGCTATGATCCCATAAATTTTTATGATCAAAATTCTGAATTACGCCAGACCATTGATATGATTAAAAATGGATATTTCTCACCAGAAAATTCGGAACTGTTTCATCCCATTATCGATTCCTTGCTGAACAGAGGTGACTATTATATGGTAATGGCAGATTTTGCTGCCTACCTGGAATGTCATGAAAAAGTTGCCAAGATTTATCAGGATAAAAATCGCTGGATAAAAATGAGCATTCTTAATGTCGCAAATATGGGAAAATTTTCCAGTGATCGAAAAATAAAAGAGTATGCCAATGAAATCTGGCGTGTTAAACCAATCCCAATCAATATCGACCGGAAACAGTAAGAAATTGCAAAGGATCTGCTGAACCGGACGATATTCTAATCGCTGCGTCATCATCTCAAGAGGAATGCGAGTATGACTAAAAAATTTTTGAAAAAACGATCCAAAAAAATGGGTCTTTCGCCTGGTACCATGATATATGTGGGAGAGGCCAAAGGTAAAGAAGTTACACTGTCAGTGATTGACTATAACCAGGATGAATATATCACTAAAGAACTCCGGCAGGTGGAAGATATAGCCGCTTTCCGGGACTCTCCGCCAGTTACCTGGCTGAATGTGACAGGTCTACAGAATGTGAAGGTTCTGGAAAAACTTGGTGAAATATTCAATTTGCACCCGCTTATTATGGAAGATATTCTCAATACCGATCAGAGGCCTAAAGTCGAAATTTATGATGACTATCTCTTTATTGTGTTAAAGATAATGTCCTATGACAAAGACCGACGGGAGATCAGTTCAGAACAGGTCAGTATCATTCTGGGGAACAACTACATCATCTCCTTTCTGGAAAATCAGGGAGATTTATTCCTTCCGGTGAAGGAGAGAATAAAAAATCCTAAGGGCAGACACCGTACCCATGGGGCGGATTACCTGGCCTATGCCCTGATCGATATCATCGTTGATCACTATTTCCTGATTCTGGAAAATTTAGCCGAGGAGTTAGAAATATTAGAAGAAAATGCCATTGAAAACTCCGGCTCTGATTTCATCCGTAACATACAGCTAATGAAACGGGAACTGATCTACATTCGCAAGTCTATCTGGCCGGTCAGAGAGTTGATTGGATCACTGTTCCGGGGTGACTCCTCCCTGATTACCGACTTCACTAAGCCTTATTTGAAAGATGTTTACGATCATACCATCCAAATTATCGATACCATTGAAAATTTCAGGGACATTATTTCCGGAATTCTGGATATCTATCTCACCAAAGCAAGCAATCGGATGAATGAGATCATGAAAGTACTTACAGTTATTGCAACTATTTTCATCCCGCTTACTTTTATAGTAGGGATATATGGAATGAATTTTGAGTTTATGCCGGAATTAAAATGGCGCTGGGCATATCCATCACTCTGGATGATCATGCTTACTATTTTTATTGGTATGATTGTCTTTTTCAGAAAAAAGAAATGGATCTAAAAAATACTTGGAAAAAACTTTGCCGTGAATCATCCGATCCAACTGCAAATGAGATTTCCGAATCATAAAGATCATACCACAGCGGAGAATTTCCTTTATGGACTCATCATTTTTTTCTTCAAGTTGGTTTACCTGGTTTATATTACCACTGCTGATTTTTTTAGCCAGGGTGGTCGACGTTTCTTTTGGAACCCTGCGTATTGTGTTTATAGCAAAAGGACGACGCTATATTGCGCCGATGCTGGGTTTTGTGGAAGTACTGATCTGGCTGTTAGCCATTGGACAGATCATAAAAAATCTCAATAATGTGGCCTGTTATATCGCCTACGCCGGCGGTTTCGCCACCGGAAATTTTGTAGGAATCTGGATCGAAAATAAACTGGCTTTAGGAACCCAAGTCTTGCGCATTATTACCAACCGGGATTCGGCAGATTTGATCAACAATTTGAAAAGTAAAGGATATGGTATTACCCTATTGAATGCGGAAGGCTCCCAGGGTCCAGTCAAAATAATTTTCACCATCATTAAACGCAAAAATCTCCCCGAGGTAAGTGAATTAATTAAAACCTATAATCCCAAAGCATTTTACTCGGTGGAAGATGTCAGATTAGCTAAGGAGGGTATTTTCCCGACGGCAGGTTCACAACCTAAAAGCTTTTCTCAATTTCCCTGGTTCAAGCTGGATAGAAAAGGGAAGTAACCGCTTATCAAATTGTAAATTAATCTATTTTTTTTCGAAGGTTAGTAATCAATATAATCGCAAATGTTAAAACAGTTATTGGGATCACAAAAATACTGAAAATTGAACTGAACAGTGGCAGCATATCGTGATTGGCTGATCTCAGGATCAAATAGAGAGTATAGCATATATAATATCCAAAGAACAGAAAACCTTCCCAGCGGGAGATCACTCCACCGGTAAAAAATATCGGCAAACAGGCGATTGCTACTACCAGCATCACTGGAATATCAAAAGTCAGCATAGATGTTGCGACTGGCACTCCTGCGGGAGCTACCAGGGCGGTGAGTCCTAACACTCCCAAAATATTAAAGATATTACTGCCTACCACATTTCCCACTGCAATATCCCGCTCGCCTTTGATACTGGCAATGACAGACGTTGCAACCTCCGGCAGGGAGGTACCGGCAGCTACAATAGTTAAACCGATGACTATATCACTTACTCCCATAATTCTGGCCAGTGAAATTGAACCTTCAACCAGCATTTGTGAGCCATACACCAGCATGGCCAATCCAATCGCGATTAAGATAAAATTGAGCGACCATTGAATTGGAGTTCTGCTTCCTTTGTGAGCATATTCATTGGTAAATTCATCAGTGGCGGTTTTTTTCTCTTTCCTGGCCTGCAATGTTAAGAAAAAGGTATATATGATAATTCCTAAAACCAAAATTAATCCCTCAAATCTACTGAGCATACCATTCATCCCAAAAAGCAAAGCAATAATAGAAACCAGAATCATTAAGGGAACGTCCAGTTTAATTAATTGACGGGAGACGATTAAAGGACTGATCATGGCAGAAATACCCAGAATGAACATCACATTGAAAATATTACTGCCTACTACATTCCCCACCGCGATGTCGGCATTCCCCTGCAAACCTGATTGTACACTCACCGCCAACTCCGGGGAGCTGGTTCCATAGGCTACCACCGTTAAACCAATGATCAGCGGCGGAATCCCAATATACGCGGCCAGACGGGAGGCACCGCGTACTAATAATTCTGCACCTGCTACCAATAAAATCAGTCCAAAAAAAAATAAAAAATATATATTGATTGGCGGCTCCTTTTGTGCAATCTATTTATAAAGGAATAAAACCCCTTGCGGATCAAATTTCACCAGCAATCAGATGATGCTTGACCTCAGACAAAATCATTCCTCCAACAGCCCGGCTGACATCTCGGCCCATAGAGTTACGGTTGAATGTAATCTTCCACTTCGTATTCCAGGACTTCCTCAATATTAAGTTCACTATTACCATTGGTAGAGGGCTGCCGGTAGCGATATATTTTGCCAGTATAATTCCGGAGGACAACTTCCTCGTCAGTTATTTTTAATACATACTGGGGAAGTAAAGGTATTTTTCCTCCGCCGCCCGGTGCATCTATGACAAAATGGGGCACTGCCAAACCTGAGGTCCAGCCACGTAATGCCTTGATGATCTCCAAACCTTTCTCGATCCGGGTTCGGAAATGTTCGGTACCGAACACCATGTCCGCCTGGTAGATATAATAGGGACGGACTCTGGCCATCAATAATTTCTGCATCAGTTTTTTCATTACCACCGGATCGTCATTGACCCCTTTCAGCAAAACAGTCTGGTTGCCCAGCGGAATGCCGGCATTGGCCAAACGTCCTAAAGCTTTTACTGCCAGGGGAGTTAATTCGTCCGGATGATTAAAGTGGACATTCATGAAGAGGGGGTGGTATTTCTTTAACACCTTTACCAATTTAGAAGTGATCCGATGCGGCAGGAAACAGGGTACTCGTGTTCCAATTCGGATAATTTCCAGATGCGGGAGGCGCCTCAGCTTCTGCAGGATATATTCAAGCTGATCATCACCCAGAAGTAAAGGATCGCCACCGGAGAGAATGACATCCCTGATTTCGGGATGACTGGCAATATATTCTATCCCTTCATCAATGAATTTAACACTGATTTTAGTCGGGTCTCCTACTTTCCTCTTGCGGGTGCAAAAACGGCAATAAGAGGCGCAGACATGGGAAATCAAAAACAGGCAGCGATCCGGATAGCGATGTACAATGTTATTTACCGGAGAATCTTTATCCTCCCCCAGTGGATCTTCCAAGAGATCACTATCCACCAGTTCTGATTTGTCTGGTATGACCTGCTTATAAATAGCATCCCCTTTTTCTTTGATCAAGGATAAATAATAGGGGGTTATCTTGATATTAAACTCATTTTCCAGATTTTTAATATCTTCTATGGGAATATCAAATCGTTCTGATAGCTCTTTTGCGGTAGTCAGACTATTTTGTAACATCTTCCGCCATCGTTCCATAAAAACTATTTTCCTCCTTTGTTATGATGACTGAACCTTTTAACAAAAATCATACGATTGTCGCCAACTCGGTAAAAATCTTTTATCCTGGCTTCCAGAACGTATTTATTCTTGTAATAAAACTGCTGGGTAGGAAGATATTTAGATTGGGAAGAAGTCTCGATAACCACCATTCTTCCATTTTGTTTGGCGATCTCCTCCTCAGCAAAATGCAATAACTTTTTTCCTATGCCCTTATTCTGTAAATTCGCTGCCACCGCAATCCAGTATACATCGAACGTCCCATCGGTGGCGGGAGTGGGACCATAACATACATAACCGGCAATTTCATCATGATCGGCTGTGGCCACATAAATGAGGTAATCCTTCTGTTCCTTGTTAAACAAGTAGATATCAATTAATTCCATTGCCACATTTATTTCTGGCAAGGTAAACATATCAGTCTGCTGTAAAATCTCATAAATAGCAGACCGATCCCTGGAGGTCATTTTCCGGAAATTAATCATAACATTTACGACCCATGGCTTGTTCTAATAAATGATTGATAAATTCATGATACTCAATGCCTGCCGCCCGCAGCGCTCGAGCAAATCCGGCATGCACCGATATATCCGGATTGGGATTATACTCCAGTACAAATATTTTTTCAGAGGCATCCACCCGCACATCCACCCGTCCGTAATCCCTTCCGTTCAGAAGCAGGAATACCTGCATGGCGATATCCTGCAACCGATGTTGCAACTCCACATCCACCATGGCCGGACAAACCGCCGGGGTTTTCTGGTACAGGGGATGACTGGGCAGCCATTTGGCTTCATAACTGGTAATACGCGGTTCGTCTGGTTCAAGATTATCGAAATTGATCTCCGAGATAGGGAGTACTTTAGCAGGAGAATTACCTAATATACTGATATTGAATTCTCTCCCTTCGATATATTTCTCCACTAGAATCGGTTGCTTATATTTTTCTAAAAGATGATTGACCCGATCCAGTAGCTGATCGAAATCGTAAATAATCGCATCGGTGAAAATACCTAAACTGGCGTCCTCGCAGGCGGGTTTGGCAATGACCGGAAAATCAATATAGAAATTTTTCGGCGATTTGGTAAACACCTGATACATCGGGGTCGGAATTTTTTTTGACTCCAGAAGTTTTTTGGTTAATACTTTATTCTGGGCCAATCCCAAAGTTAAAGGATTATTGCCGGTGTACGGAATGCCGAGAATTTCCCACAGACCTGCTAAATGCATTTCGTGGATGGCCTCTCCCTGATAACCTTCACAGAGGTTAAAAATAACATCAGGTTTTATTTTCTTTAATTTCTCAAATTCCGACCACACATTCAAAACCGGGAAATACTTGGGAAGGTATCCAATTTTTTCAATGGCTTCATAAACATCCCTGGCTTCATCCCGGACTGCATCCTCCGAAATAATATCAGGATCTTCCATAACCGGCTTATTATCGAGTTCGTTGTAAGCGATGAGCACTTCTAATTTCTTCTTTGGTTTGATCATATTTTCATCCCGTAGCGCTTAGCAGCAAATTCGACTACTTTATTTAACATTCCTGCGTAATCGTAACCGGCTGTGCGAGCTGCCTTCGGAAAGCAGGAATTGTCTTCCGGATTCGGCAGGATACCTGGCAAGGGATTTAGTTCCAAAATATTAGGGATGCCTGTTTCATCCAGACGAACATCAATCCGGCACCAGTCTCTGATTTGCAGAACTTTATAAGTATCGCAGGCGACTTTTTCAATTTTTCTTTTTTCGGCGAATGAGAGCGGTGCAGGACATTGAAAAATTTCTAAGGGATTTTCCGGGGTATCCCATACCCATTTTGCTTCATAGGAATAAATGGGATGTGCATCCTTGGGTAAACTGGAATACTGGATGGCCACAATCGGCAATACTTCTATTTCATTTCCATTTCCCCAGACGGCAACGGTATACTCTTCCCCTTTTAAAAATTTTTCCAAAATTACCGGCTGCTGATATTTTTCTATTTTTTCCCAAATACGGGCATTAGCTTGCTCGATATTCTCCACCACCGAGTCATTGAAGATCCCTTTGCTGCTTCCTTCAGAGACCGGTTTTACGATAGCAGGGAACTCAAACTCGTCCAGAGAAATTTCGTACTGCGGGCTAAATATTCTAAAAGGAGCATTGGGGATCTGATAATAGCTTAAAAGCTCCTTGGTCCGGGCTTTATTCAAACAGATGGAGAGGGTAAGAGGATCGGAACCGGTATAAGGAATATTATATTTTTCGCAGATCATCGGAACAAATGATTCCCGAAAATCACCGAATAAACCCTCGGCGATATTGAATACCAGGTCCGGTTGGTAACCATTCAATTGGCCATTGAGCAACTGATCAGCCTCAATGCCCACCACCTGATGTCCTTTGCTCTCCAGGGCATGGATGATTGCCTGAATCGTTTCCGGTGAATCACCTTCTGCAAAAAAGTCAACGGGGATTTCAGTTTGGGGGATATCCCGCCCCTGGCGGGATTTAAATTCTTTTAGCAGTCCATCTTTGCTGCTATAAACTAGCGCAATCTTCATGACATTCAATAGGGTAGAAACCCCTGCCGCCTCAGAAATTCGTTCTTCAAAACCTTTAGTGCCTGCGTTATCGCTTTTCTCATTTTATCGCTGCATCTTCAGCTTCAATTTTCACTGACCATGTTTCTTTTATCAAACATATTCATTTTGCCTGATAAACATGAATGTATCTACAATTATCATGCCAATAATATTGATATTCTTTAACCATATGTAATTATTGAAATAACAGAAATCATTTCATCGACTAATGAACCGCCAAAAACGGTGTTTTATCATAATGAAAATTTGTGAAGATTTTCGAGAGTAAAGCTTCTCATTTTGAGAAATAACTCGCGAATAGGGTCACGATAACTACCAATTTGAGAATGGAAATTCAGCTGAATTTAAAGGAGGTGAGTTGTCCAGAATTTTTTTTATTCTAGCCCGTATTCTTTTATTTTGCGATAAAGCGTTGCCAGACCAATTTGCAAGGTTTTTGATGCTTTCTGTTTATCATCATTATAATAACTAAGGGTTCGTTGAATATATGATTTCTCTACTTCAGTCAGTGACATCCCGATTTCAAAAGTCAGATCTTTCTGGGCATCATCCATCCCTGCTGCCAGTACAGGAAAATGAAACAGTTCCAGCATGTTCTGCTGGGTTAGCACCACTGCTCGCTCAATCATATTTTCCAACTCGCGGATATTGCCTTTCCAGGGATATTTCACCATCGCCTTAATGACTTCAGGTTTAATCCCCTGCACATTTTTCTGGTTGAGGTGATTATATTTTTCCAGAAAATGCTGCGCCAGGAACGGAATATCTTCCATCCGCTCTCGTAATGCTGGTATATGTATCTTGATAACATTCAGGCGATAGTATAAATCTTCCCGAAATTTTCCAGAGCCTACCTGATTTTCCAGATCGATATTTGTGGCGGCAATAAAACGAACGTTGACTTTCAAGGTAGTGGTAGAACCCAGTCTTTCAAATTCACCACTTTGCAGAATTCTTAATAACTTCACCTGCATGGCAGGAGTAAGCTCTCCCACTTCGTCCAAAAACAGCGTTCCTTCTTCCGCGACTTCAATCTTCCCCCGTTTTTGTTTTACCGCTCCGGTGAAGGCTCCACGTTCATAACCAAAAAGCTCCGCTTCCAATAATGTTTCGGGAATGGCGCCGCAATTCACTTTCACCAGGGGATTATCTGCCCGGTTACTGAAGTGGTGTATAAATTCAGCTGCCACTTCCTTGCCGGTTCCAGTCTCACCGGTAATGAGAACAGTGCTTCGTGACGGAGCAATCTGTTTCATCAATTCCAGAATTTGCCGGAATTTTGGATTTACCCCAACCAACTGCGGATATCCCAATTCCTTCTTCAGCATCTGTTTCAGCCGTTCATTTTCTCGCCGTAAAGAAATTGTCTCACCCAGCCGTTTCAACAACCGTTTCAGATCTGCAAAGCGGAAGGGTTTAACTATATAATCGTATGCACCGCTGCGGATGGCCTCCACCGCTGATTCTACTGAGCCATAGGCGGTGATGATGATTAGATCAGTTTTTAATTGATTTTCCTTGATAAAATGAAGGATGTCCAGGCCGGTCCCATCCTTCAACTTTAGATCAGAGACCACTACATCGATCTCCAGCGATTTCAAAATATTTATCGCCTCATTATG
>Ga0154654_1076_pt5 | contig 14181 bp, 8 predicted proteins | sample Rifle2008BG13ft_FD_116083 | JGI IMG/M metagenome (GOLD analysis project Ga0154654, IMG submission 116083) | Caldithrix sp. RBG_13_44_9 | reverse complement strand
CGGTGATGATATTATCGGCTTGACCTATGATTATCGTATGTATGGTGTATATTCCCGAGTATATAATGGGAGTTCTTGGAGTGGTGAAACCAGTCCATGGTTTAATACGGGTGTCATTCAAGATCGTTATTCTTCAATTGCAGTAGATCCAGATGGAAATCTATTAGCCGCATGGTGTGCTCAAAGGCAGGGAGATCCTGACTATAGAATAATGTTTCGTAGGGGTTATCCAAATAATACCTGGAGTGATTGGAAAGTGGAATTTCCCAAAATACCAGGAATAAATTCCCAATGTCCAGCTATAACCTATTATAACAAAGGGGGAATAAATCCATATGGAGTAAAAATAATTTATTATACCAGTGATAAGACCATCCGGCTAAAAATATATGATATAGGAACGGATTGGGATGAGGAAGTTCGTTATGATAATGGACTTTATGCTAACCTTACTATGGAAAATGCTGCTTCCGGATATCCGAGTTTCATCTGGACAGATCGGGATGGACCTTATTATAAAATAATCAATGATGTAGATGAAGAATTGGAAAATTTGGAAATACTGGCATCTAACGGAATCCTACAGCGCCGGGCAGTAGTTAGCGCTCCAGATAGCATTACAGAATTCAGTTTTGATCTGGGTCCAATTTACTACACAACCACTGCCGGAGAGGAAGTGCCGATCTATCTTACTGGTTATGATTTTAGAGTTCCTCATTCATTTAACAGTCAGAATCTATGGAATTATTTGGAGACTGATACTTTTTCCTTACCGGTAGATGCAAAAGAACTGCATTTTGAAAAGTCATTCAGTTTTTCTGTTAGAAGTGATTCTACTCAAAAGCCAATCATTATAAAGTTTTTAAATTATAATTACCAGCTGCTATTGAAGGATGTCACTAATAACGCTACTTTGGCAATTTTGGATAATGATAAGAACTCCGGAATTAAATCTATTAACATAAGTAATTATGTGAATAAGTCGGTTATTATCAAACCATTAATAAACATTTCCGGGAACCTAATGAATAAATTCAGTTACGGTTTGGTGGATATTATATACCCGACCTCAGGTGGCTTGAAAAATTTAAATAAAAAAGAGTTAACTACTTCTTCACTCGAAATAAAACAATTCCAGATATACCAAAATTATCCTAATCCATTTAATTCCATTACCAATATAAAATATGCTATCCCGGAAAAATCTTTTGTTAAAATTGATATCTATAATATATTAGGAGAAAAAGTTTTAACCTTACTCAGTAAAGAACAAGAAGCAGGTGAAAATAATATTATCTGGAATGCCACTGATTTTCTTGGGAATACAGTTAGTTCGGGGATATATTTGTATAAAATTGAGGCCAAATCAATTAAAACCAGGAAGGAATATTTCCAGATTAAAAAATTGATCTATCTCAAGTAAATTCTATATTAAACGGACGGATACCATGTGGTTCTTACAGATATACTGGAAGTATATCTTTATTACTGCAATTATTGTTATAGTAATAATTACTATTTTACCTGCCCAACAGTTTGGTCCTGAGATCATTATAGAGGGTTCAACCCCTAACCAGATCTATAAACTAGCTCCAGTAATTGACTTAGATTCTCAAGGGAATTTAGGCGTCTCCTGGGGAGTAAGCGGTATAACCTGGGATACCGTAAAATTTGTAAAATCTTATGATAGAGGACAAACTTTTGAGAATAGTGTTATTGTAGATACTCTACTTAAAGATCCTGATGCAGGCGATACCTTTTCCACTTTGCTCTGTTTTGATTTTCTGGATAATCCGATGGTATTTTATTGGCGTTGGGTATTTCCGTATTGGTATTTTCATTTTTACAAAAAATCTGAGGATGGGGGATTACGTTTTCCTGAAAACAAATATAATTTTACTAGTGCTTATTACCCAGTGGATTATCTATTCTACAATGAAAACTGTGGTTTTTTGGCATATAGTGCTTATCCCCATCCTGAATTAATAGTAAAAAAAAGTGTAAATTCAGGTATATCTTTTATAGATTCAACTGTTGTTAATACCGGTAATAATTATCCGAACTATAATATTTCACTGGTAAAATGTGGAAATGGGGATATTCTTTGTTTTTATACTGGTGAAGGAAATATTTATTACAACCGTTCCACCGATCTGGGAGAAAATTTTTCTGATACGGTTGCTATAGAAAATGAATATAAGTATAAAAACGGCGTGTATGCACATGCGTTTCAAAATCATGTTTTTATTATTTACAAAGCAAGTAGCGATTCCATAAGTCCCAAAATTATTTTTAATAGATCTGATGATTACGGATATTCCTTTGATCATAAAACAGTTATCTATGACTTTGGAAGTACAGTTTTAAATAGTCATCCCGTTCCATTTATAATATTTAATCCCAATGTGGGATTATGCATAGTTTGGAGTAAAAATCCAGGCATCAATAGAACAATAATGTTTACCTATTCTACTGATTTAGGAGATACATTTGGAACACCAGTAACAGTTACAGAAGGTAATAAATGGCGATTTTATAGATCAATGGCGGTTTCAGATTCGGGTGATGTATATATCACCTATATCAATGATGATAACTATAACATCATCTTAAATAAAACCAAACTTCCAGTAATCAGCGGCATTAAGACTCAAACTGCTCTTAAAGTTAAAGAATATCAATTACTTCCGGTCTATCCAAATCCATTCAATTCATATACTCAGATATCTTTTAAAATACCCCAGACAAGTAAAATTATGCTTGAAATTTACGACCTGGTGGGAAGAAGGGTGAAAACACTTGCCAATGAAACTTATCAGACAGGGGCTCATCACATCAGATGGGATGGTACTAATCAATATGGAGGAGAAGTAACCACCGGAATTTATTTTGTTCGCTTATCTACACCGGGTTTTAAAGCTACACATAAAATACTGCTAATGAGATAATATTAATTAAACATCTCTATTTTGACGTGTGATATCAAACCCTGAAAATATAAATAGACTGTATTCTTAAACTTTTAGATTAGTAGAAACTCAAAAAATAATTTTATTTTATCTCATCCGTCAGCTTATCAATTTTCTTATTCAAAGTATCCACTTCGGTTGAAGTAGCAGAATTGGTTTCCAGACCGGTCTTCTTTTCAATTTTTTTGGTGACCGGTTTTTTGTCCTGGCAGGCCCCGCAAATAAATGAAAAAATCAATATGATGAGCAGTAAAAGTTTTTTCATTTTTAAGTTCCTCATTTTTAAGTTAAAGAATTATTAGCTTTGTCAATTAATCCGGTAATTCAAAAAAATTTTCTTGCAGATTGCAGACCTGAATTATTGTCGGCAACAAAAAGAAAAAGTACAGGAATTTCCCTTTAAATGTAGAAAAAATGGTTAAAAAGGACTGTTAAGAAATTCGGTTTTCGGGGAAGGGACTCCAGACTTAAAAATGAGCCATAGAAAGATATTTCTTTTATAAATCAAAATAATTAGTTAGATTTTGGCTGTAAATGTATAAACAGGGATAAATAATAAGAGCTCCCTGTTTGGATTGTTTGTGATGGCTGGCGGGTAAAAGGCCGTCAGAGGAATTATGGGGTTGCCTTTATTTTCCTACACTAATTTCTCTCAGAACCACATTCGTCATTCACCACAAAGTCATTTTAATTTTAAGGAGACAGGTAATGAATATTTACGTAGGCAATATTGCCCGTGAAGTGACCGAGGAAGAATTACGCGCTGCTTTCGCCGAATTCGGCGAAGTGAGTACCGCGACCATTCTGAAGGACAAGTACACCAGTGAGCCTCGGGGATTTGGTTTTGTAGAAATGCCTTCCAAGTCGGAAGCGATTGAAGCCATGAAGCAGATGGACGGCAAGGAAATCAAGGGTAAAAAACTGATCGTCAACGAAGCCCGTCAGCGGGAAGACCGCCGGGGTGGCGGCGGGGGCGGTGGAAAGAGACATGGCGGAGGGGGCGGTGGAGGAAACCGGGGCGGAGGACGCGGCGGCCGCTGGTAAAACACCCTAAAATGTAATTCTGTCATTTTAGAAAAGGTTTGCCAAAACTCTTTTAAAAATTTCAGAATCAATAATGACCAAGGGGAATTTTCCAATCAGGGAAATTCCCCTTTCTTTTTGAGTATAAAAATCTTTTATAGCAGTTGAATTTCTATCTGCCCTGCTCCTAACTTATCACAGCAAAACAGTAGATCAGACAGTTAAAACAAACTATTAAGGACAGGTACATGAAGGTGAAATTTCAGAATCAGGAAAATTTTAAAACACGCCAGATCGGTCCCGATGAGAAGGAATTACGAGAAATGCTGCAAACCATTGGCGTTAAAAATTTGGATGAATTAATCGACCAGACCATCCCGCAGAAAATCCGGCTGGAAAAACCACTGAATATTCCGCCAGGGATTCAGGAACACCAGTTCATTAGACTGGCCGGACAGTTAGCCAGAAAAAACAAACTATTTAAGTCCTATATCGGGCTGGGATTTCATGACTGCCTGACTCCCGGTGTGATCCAGCGGAATATTTTTGAAAATCCAGGCTGGTATACCCAATATACTCCCTACCAGGCAGAGATTGCCCAGGGACGTTTGGAAGCTTTACTCAATTATCAAACCATGATCAGTGACCTTACCGGGATGGAAGTAGCCAACGCCTCGCTGTTGGACGAATCTACTGCCGCGGCCGAGGCTATGACCATGCTCTCCCGGTTGCGCAGCCGGCAAAAAATGGATAAAAATGCCAATGTGTTTTTTGTTTCTGACGGCTGTCTGCCTCAGACCCTGGCGGTATTGCAGACCCGGGCCAAACCGCTGGGAATCAAATTGGTCGTCGGAAATTTTCAGGAATATCAATTCAGTGACAAAACCTTCGGTGCGTTGCTGCAATATCCGGCCGAGGATGGTGCCATCCATGACTATCGCAATTTTATTCAGCAAGCCCATCAACATGAAGTCCTAGTGGCACTGGCAGCTGACTTACTCAGCCTGCTGCTGCTCACTCCGCCGGCTGAATTAGGTGCCGATATTGCCCTGGGCTCTTCTCAGCGGTTTGGGGTGCCACTGGGCTATGGTGGTCCGCATGCGGCCTATTTTGCTACCCGGGAATCCTATCAACGCCAGATGCCCGGAAGACTGATTGGCGTTTCTATAGACCGCTATGGAAAAATCGGTTTCCGCATGGCACTGCAAACCCGCGAACAGCACATCCGGCGGGAGAAGGCTACTTCCAATATTTGCACCGCCCAGGCATTATTGGCTATCATGGCAGGGATGTATGCGGTTTATCATGGACCGGAAAAACTCAAACAGATTGCCGGGCGGGTTCATGCCCTCACTCACATTCTGGAAAAGGAATTATCTTCCCTTGGTATTCAGCAGCTGAATCAATATTATTTTGATACCCTGAAGCTGAAATTTGGTAAGGAATCAGCAAAAAAAATAAAGAAGCAGGCCCTCAAGACCGCTATCAATTTCCGCTATATCGATTCTGAACATATCGGGATCAGTCTGGATGAGACCACCGAGCCCGAAGATGTACAGGAAATCTTGAATGTCTTTGCCAGGGCATTGGATAAAAAAGATAGCCAGATCAATTTTTCAAATTATCAAGCCGGCCTGGAGACAAAATTTCCGGAATTTCTCCTGCGCAAGGATGCATATCTTACCCATTCGGTCTTCAACCGCTTTCATTCGGAAACCAAAATGATGCGGTATATTAAGGAATTGGAAAAGAAGGATCTGTCACTTACTACCTCGATGATCCCGCTGGGATCGTGCACCATGAAACTGAATCCGGCCACCGCCATGATGCCGGTAAGCTGGCCGGAGTTTGCTAGAATTCATCCCTTTGTTCCCAGGGACCAGGTGAAAGGTTATCTGGGAATCATCGCTGATCTGGAAAAATTGTTATGCGAGATCACCGGTTTTGAGGCGGCCTCCCTACAGCCCAATTCCGGGGCACAGGGCGAATATACCGGCCTGTCGGTAATCCGGGCTTATCATAAGGATCGCAAACAGTGGCATCGTAATGTGACGCTGATCCCCACCTCTGCCCATGGCACCAATCCTGCCAGCGCGGTGATGGCTGGAATGAGGGTGGTGCTCGTAAACTGCCGGGAAAACGGTGATATTGATGTCGATGATTTGCGAAAGAAAGCCGAAGAGAATAGAGATCAGCTGGCAGCATTGATGGTCACCTATCCCTCCACCCACGGAGTGTTTGAAGAGCAGATCCAGGAGATCTGTGATATCATCCATCAAAACGGTGGGCAGGTATACATGGACGGGGCCAACATGAACGCCCAGGTGGGATTTACCAGTCCTGCTAAAATCGGAGCGGATATCTGTCACCTGAATCTGCATAAAACCTTCAGCATCCCCCATGGTGGCGGTGGTCCGGGGATGGGACCGATCTGTGCTGCCAAACATCTGGCCCCGTTCTTACCGGGACATCCGCTGGTCAAAACCGGGGGTAGTAAAGCCATTCCGGCGGTGTGTGCCACTCCGTTCGGCAGTTCCAGCATCCTGCTCATTTCCTATGCTTACGTTAAAATGCTGGGAGGCGAAGGAATGACCGATGTCACCCGCTACGCCATCCTGAATGCCAATTATGTAAAATCAAGGTTGGAGAAATACTTTCCGGTGTTGTATTCCGGGAAAAACGGCCGGGTGGGTCACGAACTGATCTTTGACTTCCACGGCTTTAAAAAAGATGCCAATGTTGAGGTAGAAGATGTTTCCAAACGGTTAATGGATTATGGTTTTCATGCACCGACCACTTCCTTTCCGGTGTTGGGTACTCTGATGTTTGAGCCTACCGAGAGCGAAGCCAAAGATGAACTGGATCGTTTTTGCGCCGCTATGCTGTCCATTTATCATGAGATCCAGGAAATTGCTTCCGGAAAAGCAGATCAGAAAGATAACGTCTTAAAAAATGCTCCTCATACCTCCGAAGAAGCCGCTTCATCTGGCTGGGCACATCCTTACTCCCGGGAGAAAGCAGTCTACCCTCTGGATTATCTGAAAGTGAGCAAATTCTGGCCAGCAGTCGGCAGGATCGACAATACTTATGGAGACCGTAACTTGGTTTGCGTATGTCCACCGATTGAGAGTTACGCCGAAGGGCCAGAGAATAAGTAAAAATTCCAATATCCAGGTTTCTGACAAACTGGATCGTTAATAATCACTTCTCTGAATCCACCGCCTGATGGGGTGGATTCTTTTTTTTATCCACTATTTCTCTTCATTCCGGTTCTAAAAATCAAAAAACTAAAATATTATAAAATTTTATTTGACAAACGGTAAATCCAATATTAGATTTACGGTCACTATGTGACTATTAGTTATAATATGAAATCTAATATATAAAATAAATCAGGAGTCATCATGGGAATTATAGAAAGGCGTGAGCGGGAAAAGGAGCAGCGTCGCATTAATATTCTCGATGCAGCTGAGGAAATATTTTTCTCCAAGGGATTCAGTACGGCCACCATGGATGAGGTGGCAGAAACAGCCGAGCTCAGCAAGGGAACACTTTATCTCTATTTCAAAAGCAAGGAAGAATTGTATTATGGAATTGCCAGCCGGGCTTTGAGTCTGTTGAAGGAAATGTTTCAAAAAGCGGTTGACCGTCATAAAACCGGCATCGAAAAAGTGCAGGCCATCGGCGAAGCCTATTATGAATACTCCCAGCGATACCTCAACTACTTTAACATGATCATCCATTATGAAATGTCACAGATGGATAAGATCATCCCGGAAGGCATTCTGCTGCAATGTCATCAATTAGGACGGGAAGTAATGGGAGTGGTAGCGGCAGCGGTCGCTCACGGTGTGCAGGATGGCAGTATGCGGCGGGATCTAAATCCACTCCGGACTGCATATCTTTTACAGGGTTTAAGCACCGGCATCATCCAGCTCATCGCCCGGGAAAAGGGGCACATCGACCAGAGCGAGGATTTCCAGGCAAAGGATCTGATGGTAGATTTTATGGACATGATGTATCATGCCATGCAGCCCAACGGTATTAAAAAAGGAAAATAACTCGAAAACAGCGGAGCAGGAAATGTTTAGATATGTAAAAATCATTCTACTCATGAGCGTTATATATGCATCGGCCGGAGAAACGTCTATTCTGGATCAATATATTGAAACAGCGCTGGAGGGTAATCTGGCCTTGCAGCAGCAGGAATTTTCATTCGAGAAGAGTGCTGCTGCCCTAGAGGAAGCGCGCGGATTATTTTTGCCGACAGTTTCACTCAATGCCCGTTACTCCCGGGCCGGGGGCGGGAGGCAGATCGAGATCCCGGTTGGTCAATTCGTAAATCCGGTTTACCAAACCTTAAATTATCTTTTGCAGCAAAATGTATTTCCGGCGGATATTGGAGTTCAGACCTTTCCTTTTTTAAGGGAAGAGGAACAGGAAACTAAGATCAGGGCGGTGCAGCCGTTGTTCAAACCGGAAATTGTTTATAATTATCAAATAAAAGATCGTCTGAAAGAGATTGAAGAATCCGGCAAGGAGGTGTATGCCCGCCAGCTGGTGGCCGAGGTGAAAACCGCTTATTTCAATTATCTTAAAGCCATGGAAATCATCGAGTTTCTTGATCGAACCCAGGAGTTGCTGAAGGAAAATATGCGGGTGAATAAAAAACTGGTTGAGAACCAGAAGGCAACCTGGGAAGTGGTATACCGGGCGCGGGCTGATCTCAGTCTGCTCGAAAAACAGCGGGCAGAAGCTGAGAAGAGCCTCGATATGGCCCGGGCTTATTTTAATTTTCTGTTGAACCGTCCCCAGGAGGATACCATCGATCCGGTCCAGCTAGAGTCGGTTTCAGCAGTGCTGGAGAGCGATCTGACTGTAGCCGAAAATCAGGCACTGAACAACCGTCAGGAACTGAAACAATTAGCTGCGGGAGTAGAGGCAGCCCGAAGCGGGATAAAATTAAACCGATCCGCTTTTCTGCCGGGTGTTTTTGCAGTGTTGGATTACGGTTTCCAGGGGGAGCAGTATCGCTTCAGTGAAGAAGATGATTTCTGGATGGCTTCGCTGATCCTGGAATGGAATCTGTTTAACGGCTTTCAGGATAAAGCCAAAATCCAGCAAGCTACATTGGAAAAGAAAAAAATTGAGGCCCGCCGGCAGGAATTGGAAAACCAGATCAGATTGGAAGTACGGGAGGCCTGGCATAATCTGGTAGTAGCCCGCAAAGACCTGCAGTCCACCCGTGACCGCCTTGACAGTCAAAAGAAATCATTTGAGATCATGGATAAAAAATATCAGCAGGGGATGGCCTTGCAGGTTGAGTATCTGGATGCCCGAAACAATTACCTGCAATCCGAAATCCAGCAAGTGGTGGCAACCTTCGATTACTACATCCGCCAGGCCGATTTTGAAAGAACCGTGGCCGGATATGACTTATACAAAAATCAAACTAAATAAATACGCCATTTCAATGAATACGAAGAATCAGGAGCCGGTAATGACCCATAAAAATCGAATCGCAATTTTATCTTCAGGTCTATTGTTTATTCTATTTTTGACAGGATGCCAGGAAAAAGAGGGAGCAAAATCCGTGGAGCAGAAAATCATGGTAAAAACGGCTGCAGTCATCCAGAAAGAAATCTCTTTTCCGATCAACGCCAGCGGAGTACTGGCCTCCCCCACCGAAACGAAACTGTCTTTTAAAACCGGCGGGATCATCGAGCAAATTCTGGCCGAGGAAGGACAGTTCATCAAAAAAGGTAAACTATTGGCCAGCCTGCAGAAATCGGAAATTGAAGCCAGAGTACAGCAGGCCAGGAGCGGTTATGAGAAGGCCTTGCGGGATTTTCAAAGGGTGAGCAATCTTTACCAGGACAGCGTGGCAACCCTGGAACAGAAGCAGGATGCCGAAACCGGCTTGACGGTTGCCAGGTCCAATTTAGAAATTGCCGAGTATAACCTCGAACATTCCTCCATCATGGCCCCTTCTGATGGGAAAATCCTGAAAAGATTAGCCGAAAAAAATGAGCTGGTAGACACTGGCAGACCCATCTTCGTTTTCGGATCCACTGAAGGTTCCTGGCGGGTGCGGACAGGAATTCCGGACCGCGATATCGTTAAGGTAAATTACGGAGATTCTGCTGAAATCAGCTTTGACGCTTATCCTACCGAAAAATTCAACGCGGTGATCAGTGAAATAGCCCAGGCGGCAGATCCTTACACCGGTACTTATGAGGTTGAGTTGATCCTGCTGCCGCATGATAAAAAATTAATATTCGGTTTTGTGGCTGATATCCGGATTTTCCCCAGAGTTAAGGAGAGCTACTTTCTGATTCCAATGGAAGCTCTCACCGAGGCCGATGGCCGGCGGGGAACAATCTTTTACGTCCAGTATCCGGAAAATATTGCCCGGCAGTCCTGGATTGAAATCTACCGTATCCTGGACGGGCAGGTAACCATCAGCCGGGGATTGGAAAATATTCCGGAAGTCATCAGTGAGGGTTCTCCCTACCTCCGGGATGGATCCGCCATTGAAATAAAAAATTGATAGATCAGATATTCGGACATTCAGAAATTGTTTTATCTGAATACCAGCAGCAGTGAGTTTATTTTGAGGAGTCAACCATGAAATTATCCAGGCTTGCCATAGAGCAGCATCAATTCTTTATTATCATCATTTTGCTTTTTATTCTTTCAGGTATCATTTCCTTTATTCAGATGCCGCGATCCGAAGACCCGCAGGTATCACCTGCCGGCAGCACAGTAGTAGTCATATATCCGGGCGCCAATCCTTCGGATATGGAAGAACTGGTCATCGACCCCATCGAGGAAGTGATCAATGAGCTCGAGGATATCAAGCAACTCAATTCCAATGCCCGGGATGGCCTGGCAGTGATCGGAGTAGAATTTGAAGCCGGCAGTGATCCCGATGAAAAATATTCCGATGTGGTGCAAAAGGTAAACAGTGTACGTAATAATTTACCGGAAAATATCCTGAGCCTGGATATCACCAAGTGGTCGATAACCGATGTGAATATCCTGCAGTTAGCATTGGTATCGGAAGTTGTGAGCTACCGCGAACTGGAAAAAGAAGCCGAGCGGCTTAAGAACAGCCTGGAAAAGGGCCCGGGGGTAAAAAGTATAGAAATCTGGGCCGACCCGCAGCAGGAAATTCGAATCTCACTGGACCTGCCCAAAATGGCCCAGCGCAATATTCCTCTGCAGATGGTTTTGGGAGCGATCAAGACCGCTAATGAAAATATTCCCGGCGGAACCGTAGATATCGGCAGCAAACAATTCAATATTAAAACCAGCGGATCATATAAAACCCTGGATGATATCCGCAATACCATTGTCACCTTTATGATGGGAAAAATTACCTATTTAAAGGACATTGCGGAGGTTGATTTCTCGTATGAAGATCAGAAATATCTCGCGCGCTTTAATGGTTATCGGGCGGTTTTTGTGACGGCCAATCAGAAAGAAGGAACCAATATCTTTTCAGTGAATGCAGAATTAAAACAGCGTCTGGCTGATTTTGAAAAGAATCTGCCTTCAACCATCAAAGTTCATACCGCTTTCGATCAATCCGAAAGCGTCTCCAGCCGGGTTTCGGGATTTTTCCTGAATCTGTTGCAGGGACTGATCCTGGTAGGGGTAGTGATGTTCCTGTTTTTCGACTGGAGAGCTTCTCTGATCGTCATGATGGCCATACCGACTTCTATTCTTATTACTCTTTCCATCATCGATTGGGCCGATTATGGATTACAGCAAATGACCATTGCCGGACTGGTGCTGGCACTGGGGATGCTGGTAGATAATGCCATTGTGGTGACTCAAAATATTGCCCGTTTTTTGGAATTAGGTTATAAACGTATGGATGCAGTGCTCCAAGGCACTACCCAAATAGCCTGGCCAGTAGTTAATTCAACTTTAACCACAGTGCTGGCATTTATTCCGATGATGATGATTGGAGAAGTGACCGGTGATTTCATCCGCAGTATGCCGGTAACGGTAGTGGTGGCATTATTGGCTTCATTATTTATATCTTTAACCCTCACTCCTTTTCTGTCCAGCCGTTTTTTAAAGATCGAGAAATATCAGCAAAAGAGCCGCCTCCGCCGCTTACTGGACCATATAATTGAAAATAATTATCAGCGGCGATTGCAAGCTGCCCTTCGCAAACCTTATCTCTATCTGGGGGGAGCAGTCATCATTTTCCTGCTCAGTTTGCTGCTCTTCAAATTTTTTATTGGCGTCAGCTTTTTCCCAAAAGCAGAAAAACCACAGCTTATCATTAATATCAACACCCCCAGTGGAACCAATCTGGATAAAACCGCAGCTGTAGCCAGCTATGTTGAATCGATTCTCTCGCAGCGTCCCGAGGTAAAACATTTTGCCACGAATATTGGACGGGGAAATCCCAGAATTTATTACAATGTGATTCCGGAAAATGAAAAGAGCACTCATGCTCAAATCCTGGTTGAATTGAAGCAGTACAATCCTGGCTATTTTGCTAGACTGATTAAGGAGCTAAGAGACGAATTCAACACTCATCCGGGAGTAGAAATTGAGGTCAAGGAATTTGAGCAGGGACCGCCGATAGAAGCACCCATCGCCATCCGGATTATCGGGGACAATTTAGACAGTTTGAAAAAAATTGCCCACGATTCTGAACAAATCATTGCTTCTACTGAGGGTACCATTAACATCAATAATCCGCTGCGAACCTCCGCCACCGATCTGCAGGTGAAAATAAACCGGGCTAAAGCCGGAATGCTCGGTATTCCACTGGTAGATATCGACCGGGCAGTGCGGGCCAGCCTGGCCGGATTTCCTATTTCCGATTACCGTGATCCGGAAGGAAAGGAATATCAGATCGTGGTGCGCCTTCCCATACAGGATAATCCTTCCTATTCAGACTTTGATAAGATCTACATCGCCTCAGTAACCGGGAACCAGGTACCCCTTAAACAGGTAGCCAGCATTGAGTTTGCTGCTACCCCGATGGAGATAGATCACCATAACCTGGACCGGAATGTGACACTGACCTCAGATGTAATAGGCGGCGTGTCAGTGAATGCAACAACCAAAAAAGTCATAAATAAATTAGACCAATATGATTGGCCGAAAGGTTACCGTTATGCCGTGGGAGGGGAGCTGGAAAGCCAGCAGGAATCTTTTGGGGGAATGCTGCAAGCAGTGATTATTGCCATGGTATCCATCTTTGCAGTGCTGGTTCTGCAATTCCGATCATACAGCCAGCCGTTAATTGTTTTCTCTGCCATCCCGCTGGCACTGGTCGGCTCGGTTCTGGCTCTGCTGATTACCGGCAATTCTTTTTCTTTTACCGCTTTCGTGGGATTAACCAGTTTAGTGGGAATTGTAGTGAATAACTCCATCATCCTGGTGGATTATTCCAATCAGCTGCGGGCCGAGGGAAAAAGTGTGCGGGAAGCGGTGATTGAAGCTGGTAAAACCCGTTTCATTCCGATCTTTTTAACCACCGGCACGACTATCGTCGGATTAATTCCTTTGACCCTGGGAGGAGGAAGCCTCTGGGCACCGCTGGGCTGGAGCCTGATGGGTGGGCTGTCGGTATCTACCATCTTAACATTATTAATTGTGCCCATCTTATATACTATTTTTACCCGTGAGAAGGTGGCAAAGGAAATGGTGACCGAGAACCAATAAATCCTGCCAACACCGGAAATAAAACAGTTATTGATAAGTTGGATACACCGGGATTAATTTCAGATTGAAAGAAATAAATAATTACAGCCTTCGGAATAAGTCATGAGAATTAGATATCTTTTATTCACTGGAATTATTTTACTATTATCCTGTCAGCCAAAATCGAAACCGCCCTACCTGCTGGTAATCGATGGACCGACCATGGGTACAATCTGTTCTGTACAAATTGTTAGCAGTGATCTTTCGACGGCTAAAGCAGATTCCTTGAGTTTAAGACGGGGAATTGACAGTCTTTTACACCGGATCAATCAGCAAATGTCCACCTATCAGGAGACTTCTGAATTATCCCTTTTTAATCAATATCGCGGAAAAGACTGGTTTGCCGTTTCCTCCGAGTTGGGCCTGGTGGTTGAAAAATCCCTGGAGATCTCTGAACTATCCAGCGGGGCCTTTGATGTTACCGTGGGACCACTGGTTAACCTGTGGGGCTTTG
>Ga0154654_1003_pt18 | contig 14481 bp, 13 predicted proteins | sample Rifle2008BG13ft_FD_116083 | JGI IMG/M metagenome (GOLD analysis project Ga0154654, IMG submission 116083) | Caldithrix sp. RBG_13_44_9 | reverse complement strand
CATGGGACCCAATGGATCGGGTAAAAGTACTTTAGCAAATGTCCTGGCAGGACGGGAAGAATTCCAGGTCACAGCTGGCAGTATAACCTTCATGGGAAAAAATCTTCTGGAAATGGATCCAGAAGAGCGAGCCCGGGAAGGAGTATTTTTGGCCTTCCAGTATCCGGTGGAAATTCCGGGAGTAAGTATGGCGAATTTCCTCAAACAATCGGTTAATGGAATTCGGAAGTATCGCGGAGAACCGCCTCTTGACTCCCGCCAGTTTCTGAAAAAAATGCGTGAGAAACTCAAATTGGTGGAAATGGACGAAAAATTTCTCAGCCGATCGGTGAATGAAGGATTTTCCGGAGGCGAGAAGAAACGTAATGAGATATTTCAGATGGCCGTACTGGAGCCACGCTTGGCAATCCTGGATGAGACAGATTCCGGACTGGATATCGACGCCCTGAAAATTGTTGCTAATGGAGTAAATCAGCTGCGTACCCCTGAAAATGCCATCATTGTCGTGACTCATTATCAGCGCCTGTTAAATCATATCGTTCCTGATTTTGTGCATGTACTTTTTCAAGGAAAAATTATAGAATCCGGCAATAAAGAATTAGCCTTTCGACTAGAAGAACATGGTTATGATTGGGCAAAAACTGATAGAGAGTCCGAGATTATTGCCTGATCAGAAGGTAGAATGTCATTAGAATGAGCGGAAAATAAATCTATCGGGAAAGAAAATAAGGAATATAATGGTACCTGAAACTATAAATTTAAAAGACTGGTTAATTTCTACTTTCAACAATTTTGAGAATCGCTTAAACGGGAATGCAGATCAGCCCTTCCACCGCTTGCGGAGAGAGGCGATAAGCCATTTTGCCCGGCTTGGATTTCCCAACACCCGGATGGAAGATTGGAAGTACACCAACCTGCAACCACTCCTGGATCAACGCTACCAGCTCTTTGATGATGATCATGAATTAAAACCGGCCGCGGTAGAAAAATTATTCATTGGAAAAAAGAACGACAACCGACTGGTATTTGTTAATGGTAAATTCTCCGAAAAATTTAGCAACCTCCACCTTATCCACCCAGGAATTACCTTATCCAATTTAGAAAAAGCCCTGCAAGACCATCCCCGGATCGTGAACGAATATATTGCTAAATACAGCGATCACCGCCAGGAAGCTTTCACCGCCCTGAATACAGCCTTCGCAAGAGAAGGAATTTTTCTCTATGTACCGCAGGATGTAGTAGTTGAAGAACCGATCTATATCCTTCACATTTTTGATCCGCAGGATGAACCATACCAGGCTCATCCACGGCATTTGCTAGTGGTCGAAAAAAATAGTCAGGTAAAAATCGTCGAATCACATCATTCACTTTCGGACGGACCGGTATTCAATAATTCGGTCACGGAGGTTATTCTAAAAGAAGGTTCCCGTCTGGATTTACTCAAAATTCAGGATGATAACTTTCATTCTATCCGGATTCACCGCACCCAGATTTATCAAGAAAGACAGAGTATCCTGAATTCTTTCAGTATCGATCTGGGCGGTGCCATTGTCCGCAATAATTTAACCGTATCTCTGAATGGTGAAAATTGTGAATCCAACCTTTTCGGTTTTTATCTGGCATCTGGAAATCAATTGATTGACAATCACACCAGTATTGAGCATCTGAAACCTAATTGCAACAGTAATGAACTATATAAGGGAATTCTGAGCGGAAAATCGCGAGGGGTTTTCAGCGGTACCATTTATGTGGCACGCGATGCCCAGAAAACCAATGCTTTCCAATCCAATAAAAATCTGCTGCTCAGTCCAGAAGCGGACATTAACTCCAAACCGCAATTGAAAATCTTTGCGGACGATGTCAAGTGTACTCATGGCGCCACGGTTGGTCAGCTGGATGAGGAAGCTATTTTCTACATGCAGCAGAGAGGAATTCCGCCAGAACAGGCTCAGAATCTGCTGCGTCTGGCTTTTGCCGGTGAAGTAATAGATAAAACGTCTCTTGAAAATGTGCGGGTTTTTCTTCAGGATAGGATTGAGAAACGTTTAGAAAAGGAATTCTAACTTTTTTATGGAGTGATGATAATGAAAAACAGCACCAATAAAAAAGAGCTGGAAAATAAAATAATAGAGGCCATTAAAACCTGTTATGATCCGGAAATTCCGGTAAATATCTATGAAATGGGACTGATCTATGATATTCAAATAGATAACAATCACCTTGTACAAATTAAAATGACGTTGACCTCTCCCGGCTGCCCGGTGGCAGGCACTCTCCCTGGAGAAATACAGGAAAAAGTAAAATCGATAGAGGGAATCAGTAACGCCAAAGTGGAAGTGGTATGGGATCCCCCCTGGAATCCTGATATGATGTCCGAAGAGGCCAAATTAGAACTTGGTTTCATGTAAACAATCCTTCAAAAAACATTAGCAAGAGGTAAATCTTATGGATAAATATGAAATTCAATATAGACCCAATTATGATCCGGCGGCTATTCAATATATGCGGGATGAATTGACCGTGGTGGGATTTACTGAATTATCAACACTGGAAGAGGTTGACCAGACACTGCTACAGCATCCGGAGGAAACCGTTCTGCTGGTGGTAAATTCGGTTTGCGGCTGTGCAGCCGGATCAGCCCGTCCGGGAGTGGCGCTGGCCTTGCAACATAAGGAAATCCCGGACCAGCTGGTTACGGTTTTTGCCGGGATGGATAAAAAAGCGGTGGAATATGTGAGGCAAAGATTTCTCTCCAGCTACGTTCCGTCCTCGCCTTGTTTTGTACTGTTCCGGAACGGTAAAATCGAATTCATTATGGAACGAAAAGATCTGGTAAATAGATCACCCGAAGAGATTTCTGAGATTTTGATCCGGGTATTCGATGAGAAATGCCAGAGACCGGGACCGTCGATCAGTCCGGAAAAATATGCACAATTGGAAAATGTGGTGATATGCAGTTCTCATTTACCTAAATACCAGGGAAATTGAGAAATGAAAATTACCGCCCAGGAGGAATATGGAATCCGGTTGTTATTGCAGATAGCCAGCAGTCCCAACAGTGACGGTATTACTATTCCTCAGCTCAGTGAACAGGAAGGATTATCACCCCATTACGTGGCAAAAATTTGCCGGAATTTACGCCTGGCCGGATTCATCAAAAGTACCCGCGGAAAAGAAGGCGGGTATTTATTGGCTCATCCGGCTGAGCAAATTTCCCTCAATCAGGTTTTGACGATCTTAGGGGGTAAATTATACACTGCAGAATTTTGTCAGAATCATTCGGGATTGATGAAGAACTGCAGTCATTCCTGTGGCTGTGAAGTGCAATCAATTTGGCAACAGGTACAACGAGCGGTAGACGATGTTTTGGATCGGTTTACCCTGCAAGACCTGATCGAATCAGAAAATAACAATCGTAGCAGAACGGGAGTCATAACCAGAAATTCCCGAACTAAAAAATTCATGCCGGAGGCAGCCTCGAAGTAAATCTACCGGAATAAAAGTATGGAACATATTAATAACACGAGAAAAAAATGGAAAATTATAAGCATCCCGAAGTATTGGTCACTACCGATTGGGTCGCGGAACATAAGAACGATCCGGATGTCAGAATCGTTGAATCTGACGAGGATATTTTGTTATATGAAACCGGACATATTCCCAACACCATAAAAATTGACTGGCAAAATGATTTGCAAGATCCGTTGATACGGGATTACCTCCCACCGGAACAATTCGAAAAATTATTAGCCGGTAAGGGAATTGCTTCCGAAAGCAAGGTTGTGTTCTATGGTGATAAAAATAACTGGTGGGCTTGTTATGCGTTCTGGGCTTTTAAATTGTACGGACATAAAAATTGTCTGATCATGGATGGCGGCAGACAGAAATGGATCAGTGAAGGTCGTCCACTCACTAAAGATGTCCCCCATTTCCCGAAAACGAAATATCAAGTGTCCCAATTAAACGAAAAATCAATTCGGGCCTTCCGGGAAAAGGTTATCCTCCACACCCGGGCCAAGAAAGCACTGATCGATGTTCGCTCACCACAGGAGTTCAGCGGTGAACTGCTTCATATGGAAAATTACCCACAGGAAGGTGCCTTACGCGGCGGTCATATCCCCCAGGCTCAAAATGTCCCGTGGGCAAAAGCGGTAAAAGATGATGGTACTTTTAGATCATATGAAGAGTTGATTGAAATTTATCAGGTCGGTGCAAAGTTAAAAGCAGAGGAAGATATTATTGCCTATTGCCGGATTGGTGAACGTTCCGCTCACACCTGGTTTGTTCTTACTTATTTGTTAGGGTATCCGAAAGTAAAGAATTACGACGGTTCATGGACGGAGTGGGGGAATATGGTGCGGGCGCCCATTGAGAGGTGAACCGGTGGTGTAAGGGTATAAAGGGATAGAGGTATAGCGGTATATGATAACAGGTATAAGGATTTAGTATAAGATCCTACTTAGGTGGATTTTCAGGAGAAGAAATTATTGGTCATCCTTTTGATGTTTTAAGTTTTTCGGATTGTATTAAAAAAAAATTCCAAAAAAATTATACCTCTTCTCCGACCCAAGACCTGGCTGAGATAACCAGAAATAAAAGGACGTTTAAATTTCCCAATGCCGAAATTACAGGAAATCATTAAGGAATTCCAGGAAACCGATGAAGATTTCCGCCTGGATTTATTACTGGATTACTCTGAAAAATTACCCCATCTTCCAGAAGAAATTCAAAACCATCTGCGCCAGGAACAGCACCAGATACCGGAATGCCAGACTCCGGTCTACCTGGAGGTATTCACTCAGAATCAGCATCTGAAAATCCGGGCTGAGGTTCCACCTGAATCTCCCACCGTCCGGGGAATCATTTCAATATTATTCTCTGCCCTTGATAGTTGTTTACTGAAAAATCTGGAAGAAATTCCCATCGATTTATTGCGTCGTCTGGGCCTGGATAAAAAAATTGGAACCCTGCGTTCGCACGGTATCAATGCCATCGTACATCGGATACGCCATGAGATCAAGCAGTTGGGAGCGATTGAATGATGATGAATTTTATTGCTACCTAGACGTGAAGTACGCTTCGAGCCGCCCAACCGACAAAAAAAGAAATTGTTGCCACCCCCAGGCTGATCAGCACCATTTCCCAGAAAAACTTTTTAAAGGAAATTCCTTTTACCACTGATACAAACTGGGCGAAAGCCAGGATAATCAGAATGGCAATAATCAACGTGAATCCCAGTGCGGTGTAATAGTTCGTCAATAAAAAGTAAGGCATCACCAGCAGAATTACCGCCACAATATAAGCAATGCCGGTATAGAAAGACGCCCGTAACGGATCCTTGCCTTCTTTTTCTGATTTTTGGGACAGGTATTCAGAAGCTGCCATGGACAGAGACGCAGCGATACCGGTAATTAATCCAGCCAGACCGATGAGCCGGGTATTCTGGAGAGCCAGGGTGAATCCTGCCAGGGCTCCGGTTAATTCCACCAGCGCATCATTTAAACCCAGCACCATTGAACCGATATAGTTGATCCGTTCTTCATCGATCATTTCCACCAACAGATTTTCATGCTCATTCTCTTCTTTGATAATCTGGGAGGCTTCGGGGATTATTGATTCGACTATAGCATATGACTGCTCAGCGCGTACTTCCCCATGTTCCATCATCTTAATAGCAAAGGTCAGTCCCAAAATCCGCGCCAATAACAGGTATAAAAAAACCAGAAAACGATTCGGTTTTATTTCTAGATTGGTGTAAGATTTCCACCCATGGTAATGCCGCAATTCATCGTCAGCTATTTTTTGCAGAATCTCACTATTTTTTCCGCCAACCCTCCTGGCCAATGCTTGATATACATGGTATTCAGTAATCTCATTTCTTTGGAACATCCTTAAAATTTTAATAGTCTCAGGATCAGAAAGTCGTTTTTCCATAGAGCACCTTCACTACATTTAAATTTTAATCTAACTGATTGAGATTATTTGGAAGCGGATTTCAGTTCCTCCCAAGCATCATATGCCCGGCGCAGGTGCGGGATGGTAATCGATCCACCCACAATCAGGCTGATCGATAAGGCTTCTTCTAATTCCTGATCTGTGGTACCTTCTTCAAAACAGCGAATAATATGATACTTAATGCAGTCATCGCAGCGCAGCACTACTGACGCTACCAGTCCAAGCAGCTCCTTAGTTTTCACTGGCAAGGCCCTCTCTGCACGGTAAACTTGTGAATCCAGGCTATAGAATCTCTTTGTTTCCAAGCCAGCGTATTTCATCACAATTTCATTTAACCTCTCCCGTTCCTTTTTAAATTCGACGACTGATTCTCTTTGGGCCATTTTATCCTCCTTTTAAAGCAAGAACATTTATACTGAGTAGAATTAGCTAAAAAGTGTAAACAAAACTTTGATCATTTTGAGAAAAGAATCATCACCCATAGACCCGGAAATTGTTTAGAGTAGATAAATATTATTGGCCCGGCATTTCTGGATCATCTCATCAGACCAGATGCTGCTTTGGACTTCACCAATATGGGCTTTACGTAGGAAAAACATACATAAACGGGATTGACCGATTCCACCCCCAATGGATTGCGGCAGGGAATTTTCCAGTAAACGCTTGTGAAAATACAATTCTTTCCGGTTTAGTACATCCTGGATTGCCAATTGTTGCAGCAGTGTCTCAGCATCTACTCTTATACCCATCGATGATAGCTCGAAGGCACAATCAAGAACAGGATAAAACACCAGGATGTCCCCATTCAAACCCCGCTTGCCCTTGGGGGTAGGGGAATACCAATCATCATAATCAGGTGCTCTGCTGTCATGCGGCTGACCATTCTTCAGATTGGCTCCAATTCCAATTAAAAAAACCGCCTTTTTTTCCTTACAGATGATATTCTCCCTCTGTTTAGGAGAATAATCGGGATAACTATCTTCCAAATCCTCCGCATGGATAAAAGTGATCTCTTCTGGTAAAACTGGTTTTATTTCCGGGTAGAGATAACCGATATACTTTTCAGTTCGTTTAATTACGTCATAAATTTTATCTACAATTTTCTTGAGATAATTTAGATTTCGATCCTTCCGGGGGATCACTTTTTCCCAGTCCCACTGGTCAACATAGAGGGAATGCAGGTTGTCCAGTCTTTCATCCGGCCGAATGGCATTCATATCGGTATACAAACCATCGCCAACTTTAAATTGGTAGTCCGCCAACACTAACCTTTTCCATTTGGCCAATGATTGAACAATTTCTACCGGAAGATTATTCAGATCTTTCACAAAAAAAGATACAGGTTTTTCAACACTGTTCAAATCATCATTAATACCGGTGTGAGATTTAACAAACAGTGGAGCGGTAACTCGAATCAAATTTAACTCAAAGGCCAAATTGATCTGAAAGAACTCCTTAATATGGCGAATCGCCTGTTCAGTCTGCTTGAGACCCAGTACCGAAGTATATCCGGTCGGAATAATCAAATTTTCAATCATATCTCTCTCGACAACAATTAAAACCACCGAAATGATAAGAATTTATAAAAGCTTTATAAAGCATTATTATAGTTTCATTTTAAATATCCCTCGGATATAATTTACCTCTTAAAAAAATAATTGACAGAAAAATAATGTCCAATTTATGAATGCCTTCAACATTTATACAAAAAAATACTTTTTTGATTTTTTATTGAATTGACATTTAAGATGAATGTATTTAGATTTTTTTGCTGATGATATCAGAAAATTCAGAAATAAAAAATAGGTAAGAAAACATAAGGAGTACTGCAGTGGCAAACGCAAAATTTAACCTTCCACTTCCCCCCAATGAACCGATAAGGTCCTATTCTCCAGGTTCAGCCGAGAAAATCCAACTGAAAGCGAAACTGACTGAACTGCAGGGAAAGCAGATTGAAATTCCGCTTATCATTGGAGGAAAAGAGATAAAAACCGGGAAAAAAGGAAAATGCATCCTTCCTCATGATCATCAGATAGTAGTGGCAGAATATCATCAGGCCGGGGAAAAAGAAGTTCAGATGGCTATAACCGCCGCTCTGGAAGCTCAAAAAAAATGGGCTGCCATGCAATGGTACGACCGGGCAGCAATCTTTATGAAAGCGGCCAACCTGCTGGCCGGTCCCTGGCGCGATACTTCGAATGCCGCCACTATGCTGGGCCAAAGTAAAAATGCTTTCCAGGCGGAGATCGATGCCGCAGCCGAATTAACCGATTTTTTCCGCTTCAACTGTTACTATGCTATGCAGATCTTTGAACAGCAACCCCCCTACTCTCCCCTGGGCAGTTGGAATCGGTTGGAATATCGGCCCCTGGAAGGTTTTATTTTTGCCGTGACCCCATTTAATTTCACCTCTATTGCCGGAAATCTTCCCTCTTGTCCGGCTATCATGGGAAATGTCGCCTTATGGAAGCCAGCTTCCAGTGCAGTTTACTCCGCTTACTTTTTAATGAAACTCTTTCAGGAAGCCGGGGTGCCAGAAGGAGTGATCAATTTCATTCCCGGTTCCGGTGGTCAGGTCGGAAATCCTGTTTTAAACTCTCCTCATCTGGCAGGAATCCATTTTACCGGAAGCACTGCCACTTTCCAAAGCATGTGGAAAACGGTGGGAGAAAATATCAGCAGATACCGCGGCTATCCCCGCATTGTGGGCGAGACCGGCGGAAAAGATTTTATTTTTGCACACCAAAGTGCTGACCTGACTGCCTTAGGTGTGGCATTGATCCGCGGAGCATTTGAATATCAGGGACAAAAATGTTCGGCCGCCTCCCGGGCTTATATTCCCAGGTCGATCTGGGCGGATTTAAAATCCTATCTTTTGCAGGAATTAAAAACCATCAAGATGGGAGATGTGGAAGATTTTACCAATTTCATGAATGCTGTAATTGACCGGGGAGCCTTCAGCACCATCACCGAATATATTGAATATATTAAAAAATCGAAGGATGCCGAAATTATTCATGGAGGAAATTACGATGATAAAAAAGGATTCTTTATTGAGCCTACGGTGGTGGTGGCAAAAGATCCGAAATTCCGCACCATGCAGGAGGAGATCTTCGGCCCGGTGCTCACCCTCTACATCTATGACGATAATAAATACGAAGAGACCCTTCACCTCTGCGATGAGACTTCTCCTTATGCTCTAACCGGAGCAATCTTTTCGCAGGACCGATATGCGATAGAACTGGCGGATAGAATTCTGGTAAATGCAGCCGGTAATTTTTACATCAATGATAAACCGACTGGGGCAGTGGTCGGCCAGCAGCCTTTCGGCGGCGGGCGGGCCAGCGGCACCAATGATAAGGCCGGCAGTTACCTGAATATGATCCGCTGGGTAACTCCCCGCACCCTCAAGGAGAATTTTATTCCCCCCAAGGATTACCGCTATCCCTTTATGAAGGAAAAATAATTCTGAGATCACCACAAAATGAAGGACCCCCTGATTATCCGGGGGTCTTTTTTTGAGGAATTATCACAAAATAACCATTAATAATTAGCCGATCATTTCACGGCTGACAAAACTGTTCAAAGTTGACAGAAGGAGTAGGAGGGAAATAGTCCTTTATGACTTTATTTTCGCTTTATCATTTTTCGAAGCAGGTAAATATCCTCACGGTACGCTTCCTCCCCTCCCGGTATTTCCAGGATAAAAGGAATTTCCCGCAAATCAGGATCTTTCAATAAAGTAGCAAAACCCCTAAGACCAATCTCCCCTTCCCCAATACGGGCGTGGCGGTCTACCCTGCTTCCCATATCTTTCTTACTGTCATTGGCATGAATGATTTTCAATCTTTCCAGGCCGATAATTCGCTCAAATTTCTGTTTGCTGCTCTCCCAGACCTTTTTATTCCGCAGATCATATCCGGCAGCAAATATGTGACAGGTATCCAGGCATACCCCGATTTTTTCTTTCAGTCCGCTCTGGTCAATCAGGTATTTCAACTGCTCAAAAGTATAACCCAGATTGCTTCCCTGCCCGGCGGTGGTTTCGAGTAAAATTGAAGTTTTTAAAACCCCGGCTTCTTCATAACATTGACGCAGTGCGTCTGCCAGCTGATCCAATCCTTTTTGTTCCCCTTCTCCCAGATGTGATCCCGGATGCATGACTAAATATGGAATCCGTAAGATCTCACAACGCTGCAGTTCATCAACTACGGCTTCAAATGATTTCTGATAAATGAGTTTATCAGTACCAGCCAGATTTATCAGGTAAGAATCATGAACCACTATCGGTATTACTCCGGTCTCCGCAACAGCCCTTTGAAATTTATCGACTTCTTCAGAAGAAAGGGATCTTCCCCACCATTGCATCTGATTCTTGCCGAAAATCTGCACTACATCACAGCCTATTTCTTTTCCAGAATAGACAGCGTTTTGCAATCCTCCGGCGATAGAAGTATGAGCACCCATTGGAGGAAATTTTTTAGATAGTGAATCAGACTTCGGAGAAGTTGTCATGTTCAATGAATAAAAATGAGATTTTTTCTAAATACCGAAATTGATCTGGGAAGGCAAAAAGGTATATTTAAAAAATTCTTACTTAGCTCCCCATTAAAGATGCTTCAATCCATTCCAATGGAAAAGCAGAAAATTAAATTTTATAAGAAAATTCAACAATCCTTAGCCGAGCTTGCTTTCATATCAACTACCGGTATTGTCAATCCATTATCCATTATCCCTTAATCTTTGTCTTCTGTCTTATTTTTTAATCTACAACCTTATCCTGGCTGCGGCCAGCAATTGCCCGGTATCAGTTCTTACCGCCCGCATGAAAATCACCGGATCCATACCAGCGTATCCCAGATCACCCAGAAAGATGATGTTGCTTTTCAGAAGCTGCATAAGTTCTTGATAATTTTCCTCAGCTATCAAGCCGGCCAATGATAATCCCTTCTCGGTCAATATTTGATCCAGTCGATCCCGCTCCACCAATTTCATTCGATAGGTTGATATCAGGGATATCATACTGGTTTGATAAAGATAATCTGCTAACTCTTTGAGCTCATGGGCTTGGGCGGCAATGGGTGCCATAACCACCACCGGTTCCTGGTCAAACGATTCCTGTAAACTTTTAACGATTTGTACCCACAGATTATCTAACCGGATTTTAAGGTGACCTTCCTGAATGACCGGTTCGACAACCTTCCTGGCAATCTGTTCTTCCGGAAGCTGGTATGATATTTCCTTTTTGACGATATTCACCACCAAATCATCCAGGTTATGGGACTCATAATTATCACCGGTATGATGACTCACTTTTCCGGTATCGGTCCCATCACTCTCTCCTTTTTCGCCATAAGTCAAAAAAATAAATTCACCATAACTGAGTACCGCAATCTGGCGGAAGACATATTCGGCAGCGATATCCAGACCCGAAGCACCAATAGTGTACAGTTTAATTGCCCTTTGATTGGCTTCTTTAGCGGCATCAAGATAGGTATAGGTTTGATCATAGTCCAGGTGGGGTGGGGCATCAGCAACCAGAAAGGCAATCTTCAGGTTGTTAGCCGACCAACTCAGGGATTGCAGAGATTCCTTTAAGGCAATCTGGATATCCTCCGGATTATCACCACCACCTCCGGATTCTACCCGATCCAGATATATTTGAAACTCCTCGATACTCTCAGTAAAATCAAATTTCTGAACCAGATATTTATCTCCTCTGTCCCGATAGAGAATTAACCCGAAGCGCAAGGGAAGAAATTTATACTGATTATGAATTCTGGTAAAAATAGAATAGATATTATCCTGTAACTGCTGGATCTCGTCTCCCATACTGCCGGTAGTATCGAGAATGAACAGAATGTCCACCGATATCTCGGCTGTACGGACGGCCTGTGGAATTTTAATAACGGTAATGCGGTCATGCGAAATCTTCATTTCTTTCTGCAGCCGGTAGTTTTGATAGTCTATTTCCACTGAAAGCAAGTCGGTGGCTGCTTTACTGAAGAGAATATAAGGATAGATAATATTCTCACCATTGGAATAGGTTAGAGACTTCCACTCTTCATCACCGCCGGTCGAAAAAATTCTGAAGGGTACATTGAATAATGGACGATCAGAATCGTCAACAATCCTTAAGATCAGCCGGTCTTCAAAATTGCGATGATAAACATCCTTGATATCCTTAAAGCGCTGTAAGTAATCCAGATAAAAAGGATACTCTTCATTATCATTATGTGTCGCTGCCTTTATTTCAGGAATTTGCCTCTGATGATCACTTTCAATGGGAGAAAAATCTGCCGAAGGTTCTACCGGTACTACTTTTGTTCCCTGGGGAATAATGGTAGTTTCAGCGTGAAACTTCGGCGAACCTTGTCCGCTTTTCACATCCAGTAATGAATCAGACCCTTCAGAGATTGATTTAAGCCTTACATCCAACTTGTAATGTTCTCCATAGCCAATGTTTATTTGTCGAATAGTGACCGGAAAGTAGTAGGATAAATTAAAGTCAATAGTATATTGCCCGGCAGCCAGATCTTTAAAAGAAAAATTCCCAGTATCATCAGTGAAAGTCGTGGCTTCGTATCCGCGAAGCCTCGCCTTGACCTTCGGTAACTTCGACCCCGATTCATTATCTTCAACTGTTCCATAAATCTCGCTGATGCCTGGCGGGAGAGGTTTTGGCATCGGAGCACAGGTTAGATTTAAAAAGAGCAAACAGGTTAATCCGAAACAGAAAATTTTTGCTTCCATGGTTTTTACTCCTCCCGGTTATTGATTCTTAATTAAATGGGACGAGAATGACCACCAAAAAGAAATTTACTCAGCTTTCCATCTTCTGTCGCAAGGTCTGATAATAAATGTCCAGGATTTTCCGCAGTGGAAGATTTATCCAGTTTCCAATCACCAATTGGTCACCGCCCACTTTTCCCAGATAATTTAAAATAATATTTTGTTTACTGAAGAAATTTTCTACTGTTTCCCTGTTTCGTGGTGAGAGCGAAATGACTACCCGCGATTGAGTTTCACTGAACAGAAACCATTCGGGACGCAGTTTGCTGGCTGGCAATTCAATTACTGCACCCAGCGGATTGTTTTTATTGATAATGCAGGATTCGGCCAAAGCCACTGCCACTCCCCCGTCGGAAACATCATGGGCAGATCTGATCCATCCTTCTCTAATGGCCTGCAGCAAGCTTTGCTGCATAAGACGTTCTCTTTCCAGATCGAGTTGCGGACAATCTCCGCTGATCTTTCCATAATACTCTTTGAGAAATTCGCTGCCGCCGATATCAACTCCAGTTTCTCCAATAAGATATATCAAATCTCCTTTATCTTTGAAGTCTGCACTGGTAATGTGGGAGAGATCCTCGATCAATCCCACCATCCCAACCACCGGAGTAGGATAAACCGCACTCTCTGGACTCTCATTATAGAAGCTGACATTACCGCCGGTCACCGGGGTATCAAATGCCCGGCAGGCTTCACCCATTCCAGCTACTGCCTCCCGGAACATATAAAACATTTCCGGTTTATAGGGATTGCCGAAATTAAGACAATTGGTAATGGCCAAAGGCTGGGCTCCGGTACAAACCACATTGCGGGCCGATTCCGCTACCGCAATCTGCCCTCCCCTCCGCGGATTCAGATACACATACCGGCCGTTACCATCGGTCTTCATCGAAATGGCTTTATTGGTTTTTTTAATACGAATTACGGCTGCATCCCCGCCGGGAAAGATCGAGGTATTGGTCCGAACCATATGGTCATATTGTTGATATACCCATTGCTTGGAAACAATATTGGGAGACGAGAATACTTTCAGAAATGCCTGCTCCAAATTTTTCACCGCTTCCAGTTTTTCAAAATCGAATTGCTGAACATCCCCCAGGTAAGCCGGACGCTGATATTCACGATGATAGACTGGTGCACCTCCACCCAGTACACAATCATACGGAGGCAGCTCTGCTACCTTCTTCCCCTGAGAATAGACTTTCAACACCGGTTCATCGGTCACCCGGCCGACTTCCTCACAGATCAGTTCCCATTTATCACAGATCTCCTTAATCCTTTTTTCCTTACCCTTTTTACCAACAATGAGCATCCGTTCCTGCGATTCAGACAACATGATCTCGTAAGGTGTCATACCTTCTTCACGGACCGGCACTTTATCCAGATCGATGATCATTCCGCAATTACCGCGGGCGCTCATTTCAGTGGTACTGCAGGTAATTCCAGCAGCTCCCATATCCTGAATGCCCACCAGTATCTTTTCTCGGATCATCTCCAGGCTCGCTTCCAGCAACAACTTCTCGCTGAAAGGATCCCCCACCTGTACATTGGGGCGCCGCTCTTCTGATTTTTCACTCAATTCTTCCGAAGCAAAGGTCGCTCCGTGGATCCCATCCCGCCCGGTACGGGAGCCTATGACAAATACCGGATTTCCCTCCCCTTTGGCAATAGCTGAAGCGGTTTGCTCATGTTTGACGATCCCCACTGTCATGGCATTCACCAGTGGATTATTAC
>Ga0154654_1155_pt8 | contig 15014 bp, 16 predicted proteins | sample Rifle2008BG13ft_FD_116083 | JGI IMG/M metagenome (GOLD analysis project Ga0154654, IMG submission 116083) | Caldithrix sp. RBG_13_44_9 | reverse complement strand
GGTGGAAATTTCCGGCCATACCGATAGTAAGGGCAGCGATGAATATAATCAGGATCTCTCGTTGCGCCGGGCACAATCAGTGAAAAATTGGCTGGTGCAAAGAGGCATAGCAGGGGATCGCATGAAAACCGTCGGTAAAGGTGAAAAGGAACCCATTGCTGATAATGCGACGGCCGAGGGTCGGACGGAGAATCGGCGCATTGAATTCTATGTTGAGGAATAGATTGAATGTTTGATGATTGGAATGCCAAGGAAGCAGAATACCGGTTATCAAACAAAACATGACCAGAGGGGCGTAGAGAGGCAGCCGTCGGTTAATTGATCAAGCCACCCCTCACTTTAATCAACGTTTTAAAAAGAGGTTTAGTATGAAAGCAAAAATGAAGGTTGTCCTCGCAGTGGTACTTTGTGTTTCGATCGCCCTCCTGCTGGGGTGTGCCTGGAGTAACAAAGCCAAGGGCGGAGCGATCGGTGCCGGCACCGGAGCAGTGGTTGGTGGTGTTATCGGAAATCAATTTGGGAACACTGCCGTTGGCGCCATTATCGGGGCGGCAGTTGGCGGTACAGCCGGGGTTCTGATCGGTAATGAGATGGACAAGCGAGCCGAAGAGATGAGGCAGGATATGCAGGGAGCAAAGATTGAGCGTGTCGGCGAAGGAATCAAGATCACATTTGATTCAGGTCTTCTTTTCGATGTGGATAAATCGGACTTGCGACCCCAGGCGAAAACAAACATCGAGAGTCTCGCCAAAACCTTGAACAAATACGACGACACCAACATCCTGGTTGAAGGAGATACCGACAACACCGGTAGTGATGACTATAACCAGAAGTTGTCCGAACGTCGTGCTCAAGCTGTTACTGACTATCTCATGGGTCTTGGCGTTACCGGCTCCAGGATTATGCATATTGGCCTGGGCGAGTCGAATCCTATCGCTACAAACGATACCGACGATGGCCGTCAGCAAAACCGACGGGTGGAAGTTGCCATTTTCGCGAACGAAAAATTGAAGAAAGCCGCCGAGGACGGCAACATTTAACTAACTCGGGCTAACTTCGTTCAGCCGATTGTTAAGCGAAGCGTGCCGATGAAAAGAAATACTAAATTTTATTAACCATTAACAAGAAGGAGATTAAAATGCCTCTAATTAATGTGGTAATAGTTCTGATCGTGGTCGGTGTTCTCTTATGGTTGGTCAATCAATATATACCGATGGACAAAAAAATTAAATCGATCCTGAATATTGTCGTGATCATTGCGGTGGTTTTGTGGCTGCTGAATGCTTTTGGAATATTCAGTTCTGTGGGCAACATCCACATTGGATAGTGATAATCAATTAAATGACACCACACCGGACAATTCGTTGTTATGAGGTAGGTAACCAATCAATTTCATTTCAACTTTACGGAGGAAACAACTATGTTAACAAGAACAGTTTTCGGAGTCATAGTCATGATGTTTGTTCTGGTTCAAGCGGCAAATGCGGGCGGGAACGACGGAATTCAAAAGTACTTCAACGATACCGCCTCCAAAGTGAAGGCAACCGCCGACCCGGCGGAAAAGCGGGCAATACTCGACAAATCATTACAAACCATGTCTAAAGCGTTGGATAAGGTTCAAAGCTCGCCGTTGATTTCAAAAGAAGATCGCGCCGGTATTGATCAATTCAAAGCGGCTCTTCAAGAGAACCAAGACGAGCTCAGGGGCAGTAATGGTTACCAGCGGGTGCCCGATGCGCAACTCAATGCCTTCTCTGATTATGTCGTGCAGAATATGGAGCAGGCCGATAGGTCTATAACCATCAGCTTGGTTGCGGCACTCTTGATCGTCATCATTATCATACTCCTGGTATAGGCTGTATCGTCACCGAGTAAACATTCACAGGCTTTTGGCATGCAAAGCTCACATAACCTAACATTCACGAGTGCCACGCAACCATACTCGATGCTCTTAGCGGGCTTCGGTGGCGTGGTGCTCGTGTTATTTCTGGTTTCCTGCAGCTCCATTCCTCTTATGCAACGGGGAACCCCGCCGGGGGAAGAGAGTGCGCTCCCACCCCGCTATTCAATGGCATTCATCATCCACGGAGACGGTGACTACCTCTATCATGACCCCCAGGGCAATGCGCGCAGAGCAGACCAGGAGGCATTCCTTGAAGCAACAACGGTAGCGGAGCGAAATCCGCAAGCTCAGGTGTTCATCTTTCACGAAATACGCAGGAAGCACGCCTTGCTCATTTTTCCTCGCCGTGATGGAAAATTCTATTATTACCGGCACGGACAGCTGCTGGCCCAAGAATCGTACTGGCGCGATCAGGGACAATCACGCTTCGATCCTGAGGTGACACTCTATCACCGCTTCCGCGCGGGAGAACAGCCTCAACCGCTGAGATTGTTCTTCTATTTCGGCCACGAAATCCCTGAATTCGGCGGTGCGGGCTACGATGCATCGTACTCGCAGCGTACGTTCACGGTTCTTGATCTTGCCGACGGACTGAAACGTATCGCACCTGATTCCAGCAGGTTCGATCTCATCGTGCTTTCCACCTGTTTCAACGGTACACCATACACCATTGCCGCTTTGGCTCCCTATGCGCGAACCATCGTCGCTTCTCCCGACAATCTTCACCTCTCCTACTTCGATCTCCAGCCATTTGAGCGGCTGGATGTTGGTTTGCGAGATGGAGATATGGCTGGGTTTGCCAAAATTTTTGCACGCCAGACCTTCGACCGGCTGACAGAAGATATTCAGACAGCGGTCACTGTTGCGGTGTACGATGTGGATAGCGTGCAGGGATACTTGCATGCTGTAGACAGTGTCTACTATCATACCTTGAATACATTGAAGGGGCAAACACCGGGGTCCATAAAGCACTGCGATTGTGCTGATGATCCGGTATATGTGTTGCCAGGGATGAGCGAGGGGGTAGAGGTATTCTACCGCCCGTCACGCTTCGGACGCTTAAAGCAAAAACAGAACCATTCCGGATGGGAATGCTGGATGCTTCTGAATTAATCCATCTCGCATGGGCTTGCCAAGCCATGCAACGCCTCACCGGTTATTTTTTGATTTTATTTTAGATAGTGCATCGTGATCGATCAATCACACAACTAAGTGAACCCCTTATGAAAATTAAAATCAGAATTAAACTTAAAATAAAAGTATTTACAAATGGGGAATATGTCTATGTTTAAAAAGTTACAAACCGGATTGTTTGCCTTTCTGATTACGGCGTTTCTGATCCAGGCTTGCAGCCTGGTGCCGCTCACCGGAAGGCATCAGCTCTCACTGGTCTCTGATGCTGACATGCTTTCTACCAGTTACATCCAGTACGACCAGTTCCTGAAGGAAAACAAGCTGAGTACGAACACAGCCCAAACGAATATGGTTAAGGGAGTCGGCAGGCACATACAAAACGCAGTGTCAACATATTTTGCCCGGAATAATTTAACTGATCAACTCAATGGGTTCGCGTGGGAATTCAACCTCATCGAAAGCAAGGAAGTCAACGCCTGGTGTATGCCGGGAGGGAAAGTGGTAGTTTACTCCGGAATCCTTCCGGTCACCCAAGACGAAACAGGCCTGGCCGTTGTGATGGGGCACGAGATTGCGCATGCCGTGGCAAAGCACAGCAACGAGCGGATGAGCCAGGCGCTGCTCGCCCAGATGGGCGGACAGACGCTCGCTGCAGCACTCCAGTATAAATCCCAAGAGACCCAGCAGATCTGGATGTCCCTTTTCGGCGTCGGGGTCCAGCTTGGTGCAATCCTGCCGTACAACCGTAAGCAGGAGAGCGAAGCCGACCGCCTTGGGTTGATCTTCATGGCCATGGCCGGGTACGACCCTAATGCCGCTATCGAGTTTTGGCAACGCATGTCTCAGAATGCGGGAGCGAAGCCGCCGGAGTTCCTGAGTACGCACCCCTCCGACCAGAATCGGATCAAGAAAATCAAATCGTATATTCCAGAGGCAACGAAGTATTACAAGAAGTAGCGGTGATAGGCAATATGTCTATGTCTCCCGTGGTCAGGTATTCAGAGGTCAGATCTCTCTTGGCTTGGGAAGACTTGTTGGTAGTCCAAAGGAACTAGTTCCTTTTTCATCCCTTTGGGCGATTGTTTGGGTGTTTGGATTTGGTTAATTTTGTGTCATTAACTTATGGTATTAACATTTAACAAAACAAGTTTTATTCATCTTAGGAGGAAATGATATGAGAATTTCTCGAGTCCGAATCGTTCGAATCGTTTTTGTTATCGCTTTTAGCTTGTGCTTTGCACAACAGGCTACGGCTCAGTACATCGGTGTCCTGCAGTCCGCCGAGACGATAGACCGCGGCATCTTCAAGCTCATGGCTGCCCCGATCATGGTATTTGGCAAGGACGGAGCAGATAATGAGTTCGGGGTTGGGGCGCGCGGGGGGTATGGATTCACTGAACGCTTCGACGCCGAAGCCAAGCTGGGCTTCTTTGAAAATGGTACTTTCGTCGGTGCAGATGGCGAGTACTGGATTTTCGGGGGTTCGGAAGAGACTTCCGCCCTTGATTTCTCCTTAACGGCAGGCCTCCACTGGATGTTCGGGAAAGATAATGGTTACGACAACATGGGATTCGAAATCACGCCCCAGTTGAGCGGGAATGTGACTGAGAACCTGGAGCTATGTGGGGCTTTGGATGCATCGTTCGAGTCGATCCAGGATGTTCCGGAAGGGGTTGACGATTCATTCACGAGATTGCACCTCGTGCCCGGAATCGAGTACCGCATGTCCGATACAGTGGACCTGGTTGCCGAGTTCGGTATCGCGCTCAACGATAACTCGTCTCACTATCTGGGCGCCGGCATTGCGTACTACATCCGCTGATAGTGAGGTGAGCGTATTTAGTACGTTGATGAGGTAGATAAGAAACCAATGTATGGTGAAGATATAAGTGAAATCAGGAATAATTTTTTGACATCAAAAACACATAAGGAGGTATAATCATGCGCTGGATTATTTTATTTTTCACAGCAGCATTTGTGTTCTTTATTGGATGTGAGAAAGAGACCAATTCAGTAGCAACCACCGGGACACTGAAAGTGTATTTAACCGATGCACCAGCGGACTATGAGGCGGTAAATATTACTTTCTCCGAGGTTAGTGCGCACCTCAATGACCAGTGGTTGACAGTTCACGGAGATACAATTACTGTCAATTTAATGGAATGGAATAACGGGAATTCCATTATCCTGGGTGAAGCCGAACTGCCAGCCGGGCATTATACCCAGATTCGCTTAATGATTCAGGAAGCAGAAATAGTGGTAGATGGTCAGACTTTTCCATTGACTGTTCCCAGCGGTGCCCAAACCGGTTTGAAAATGGGTCCGGAGTTCACCCTCAATGCTGGCTCATTGTATGAATTAGTGATCGATTTTGATGTGGCTCGTTCAATTGTGGTTACCGGCCCAAAGAATGATCCTAACAGTTATAAATTAAAACCGCATCTGCGATGTATTCCTCGAGCCATCAGTGGATCTGTCTCTGCCACAGTTACCAATCCTGAACATTTACCAGTTGCGTATGCTTTACAGAATTCCGATACCATTACCTCAGCAATCGTGAATACCAGCAGCGGATACTTTCAGTTATCATTTTTATCTGAAGGCAGTTACACAGTTTCCGTTAGAGACACTCTGGATCAGTCTTACAACCAGGATAATGTGCTCGTAGCGATTGGTGATAATAATGACCTGGGACAGATCACATTGCAATGAGAATTTGAACAATGCCCAATGGTGTCTGTCTCTAATTCAATTAAAGAACTGTAGGATTTATTCAGGTAAAGAAGCGGGCGTTGATGTGGTAGGCAAATCGAAGAATTATCAGTGTTGATAGCCAGTTGTCTTTCAACAGCTGGCTTTTTTATTGATCTCTTAATCTGTGTCAACTCGGATTCAATATAATCTGGCCTTAATCACCTCCCATAATATGGTGTGGCCTTGCATTTTTAACTTAGGAATAAGGCTGCTTTTCATCACAGACGATGGATGTATCACAACACCCTTTCCAGTTGACAAATTCTTCCTGATATCTTAATATCTAGCTATCCCGTTAATTTAGTTTGCAAGGTCATCCAATCCGAAACTCCCTCCCTCCTAATTATGTATAGACCGGGGACATGGGTAACAGGTGTTAGAGGAGATAAATACAAGTTTTGACAAATCCTAACCCACCCCCGTCGCCCCTCCCTACTGTATTAGGGAGGGGCCTGAAAAAAGCTCACTATCGACGAATTTTAAGTGGGGTGGGTCAAGAAAGAGAGGATGCAATACCATTGTTTTCATCTCAACCGATTTTGAAAATGGTGATATAAAGTGTAACCTATGTCTCCGAACTATACAATTATTGGGTGACCTTGCATTTTATTAAATGAAACCGATTGGTGGCTTCTGATTCATCGATTGGAAAAAGTCAAGAGCACGCAGACAACCTTCTAAAAAACAAAACCCAATCTTCGATGCAGGATCGGGTTAAAAATGATAGGCAATATGCCCATGTCTCCCGTAGTCAAGTATTCAGAGGTTAGATCTCTTATGGCTTGGGGAGACTTGGTGGTAGTCCAAAAGATTTAGCTCCTTTTTCATCCCTTTGGGCGATTGTGTGGGTGTTTGGAATTGGTTAATTTTGTGTCACTAACTTAAGGTATTAATATTTATCAAATCAGGTTTTATTCATTTTAGGAGGAAATGATATGAGAATTTCTCGAGTCCGAATCGTTCGAATCGTTTTTGTTACAGTTTTTGTCCTGTGCTTCGCACGGCCGGCCGCGGCTCAGTACATTGGTGTCCTGCAGTCCGCCGAGACGATGAACCGCGGCACCTTCAAGCTCATGGCTGCCCCGATCATGGTATTCGGCAAGGACGGAGCAGATAATGAGTTCGGGGTTGGGGCACGCGGGGGGTATGCATTCACCGAACGCTTCGACGCCGAAGCCAAGCTGGGCTTCTTTGAAAATGGTACCTTCGTTGGCGCAGATGGCGAGTACTGGATTTTCGGGGGTACGGAAGAGACTTCCGCCCTTGATTTCTCCTTGACGGCAGGTCTGCACTGGATGTTTGCGAAAGATAATGGTTACGACAACATGGGATTCGAAATCACGCCCCAGTTGAGCGGGAACGTGACTGAGAATCTGGAGCTGTGCGGGTCTCTGGATGCCTCGTTCGAGTCGCTCAAGGATGTCCCGTCAGGGGTTGATGATTCGTTCACGAGATTGCACCTCGTGCCTGGGATCGAGTACCGCCTGTCCGACACCGTCGACCTGGTTGCCGAGTTCGGTATCGCGCTCAATGACAACTCGTCTCACTATCTGGGCGCCGGCATTGCGTACTACGTCCGCTGATAGCTAGTGGATGGACAATTCTAGCCAGAAAGCCTTGGTAGTTTTCAAATCTGCGGCCGGGAAAGAGAGCCACCGATATTCGGAGATTAGATCCCTCGTGGCGTGGGATGATTTGGTGGTAGTCCTAAAGAACTAGCTCCTTTTTCATCCTTTTGGGCGATTGTTTAATTGGTTGGATTTGTTTAATTTAATTTCACTAAATGGTTTTAACATTAAACAAAACAGGTTTTATTCAATAATCGTAGGAGATTTCAAATGAACAGGCTCAGTATCATGGGTAACTGGAATGAGACCGCCGGTAAGCTCAAACAAAAATATGCTAACCTGACAGAAAATGATTGGCTCTTGAAAGAAGGTCAGGAAAAAGAATTGTTAGGAAGACATCAGAAGAAGCTTGGAAAAATCAAGGAAGAAATTCGCTCGCTGCTTACGAGGATATAACGAACCGGTCTCTGCGAATGGTTACTCTTTAGTATTCTCGGCTAGACCGAAACTCATGGCTTGCTTTAAGAGGCAAGCCTGTAAGCAGAGCATAAGTTACTTTCGTGAGTTTCTTACCAGCAATAATCAAAAGACACGGCTAACTTGAAAAAAAAGAGTTTGACAATTATGAAGTTCAAAGCCTTCAACTTGGTTGCCATAGGATTTATGGCGGCAGCATTGGTAGTGGGATGTGGGAAAATATCGGAAAAAAATACGACGGAGGGAATTCTCTAAGATGTGCACCGTTCCGGCATCTTGGCAAGATATTGTTTTTAAATGGGAATAACTGGATTATAAAGGAACGAAGCGCCTAAATCTTAAAATAAGATGGATCTATGAAAAAGGTATTAATTATTCTGGGGATATTGGTTTTTCTTTTTTTTACTGCCATGATGGTTGTTCCAATCATTTTTAAACCACAACTAGTAAAGTTGGTAAAAGAGGAAGCCAATAAAAATATCAATGCCACCCTGGACTTTGAGAGTATCGGTTTGAATTTATTTGAAAATTTTCCGAATGTAGCCCTCAATATCAAACATCTGACGTTGATCAACAAACCGCTTTTTGCAGGAGACACCTTAGTAAGGATTTCAACTTTTAAATCCACTCTTCACTTGCTGAGCCTCATCAAAGGCAAAACGGTAAAAATTATTTCAATTGTGCTTGATGAACCCCAGATTCACCTGACTGCTTTGAAAGATGGTACAGTGAACTGGAATATTGTTAAGAAGACGGAAGAGCAAAAGCCTGAAACCTTGAAACCGGCGAAAAGCAATTTCAATCTCAAGCTTCAGGATTATGAGATAAAAGATGGAACCATTCTTTATGCCGATCAATCTTCCGGCATGCAGGTTATTGCCAACCAGGTTAATCATAAAGGGAGTGGAGATTTAATTCAGGATCATTTTCAACTTCTCACCTTTACGAAAATCAATGAATTGTCAGTTGGTCTTGCTGGGATCAATTATTTGACCAAAATAAAGACGCAGCTTAAAGCTGATATTGATGTCAATGCAAAGGATAAAATATTTACATTTAAGGAAAACGAATTACAGCTCAATCAATTGATAGTCTCATTTGCTGGATTTGTAAAGATAACAGGAGAAGAGCTGGTAACTGATTTAAAATTTAAAACCAATCAAAATGATTTAAAAAGCATACTTTCTTTGATTCCTGCCATTTACCAAAAAAACTTAGCTGACATCAAAACCTCGGGACAAGCAGCACTTCAGGGTTACCTCGAGGGCGTTTATACAAAAGACCACTTCCCGGCTTTTCAACTCCAATTGTCTATTAATGATGGCATGTTTCAATATTCCCAAGCACCTTCTCAAGTAAATCAGATAAATTTGGATTTGCTTATTCATAATCCAGGTGGAATTCTGGATAACACCTTAATTGATCTTAAAAATTTTCACGCAGAAATTAATCAAGAGCCTCTTGATATGACCCTTCATGTCAAAACGCCGATATCTGATCCTTATTTTTCTGCGACTGCCTGGGGCAATCTCAATTTACTCGACATCAAGAATATCATGCCTTCTGCGGAAGGCATGAACTTGTCAGGTATCATTTCATCCGATCTTTCCGTTGAGGGAAATTTATCCAGCATTCAGAATAATCAATACGACAGATATCAGGCCAATGGTAATCTTTCATGCAAAGATATAAATTATAGTGGACCGGCGGTGCCAGTAAAAGTTACGGTTCAGCAAGCGAATCTTGAATTTAAGCCCAAAAAAGTCAGTCTCAATAATTTTCAAGCTTTATTGGGAAAGGGCGATATTTATGCAACCGGTTCGCTGGATAACGTCTTACCTTATTTACTAAAAGGTCAAACCTTAAAAGGAAATTTGACTGTCAATTCAACCTTTTTTGATTTAAATCCCTGGCTGGAAAGTCCGAGTCTACAACTCACCGCAATTGAGTTGCCAGCAAAAATTGATTTTATCTTGAATTCAACTTTTAAAGAAGTATTAGTTGGTAAATTGAAAACAACTAATGTATCCGGAATGTTGGCCCTCAAAGACAAAATACTCCATTTGATAGACTTAAATATAAATGTACTCAATGGCTCTCTGATCACCAATGGAACCTATAGTAAACTAAAAGACACCCCAGCTCATTCGTTCTTTGGTTTGCAGATAAGTAATTTCAGTATCGCTGAGGCTTTTCAGAATTTTCTGACTGTGCAAAAATTTGTGCCGGTGGCAAAAAGTATTCAGGGAAATTTCGCTGCAAATCTGGAGCTGGTTACCGATTTTGACTCAACACTAACCCCGGTTTTTCGCACGATTAATAGTAGTGGTTCATTAATTATTCAAAAAGTGTTGGTCGAAAATTTTAAGCCGCTTGAGGTGTTGGCAGATATCTTGAAAATGGAAAAATTAAGAAAGTTGATCGTTGAAAACATCGAACCTTCTTATACGATCCGAGAAGGACGATTCAATTTAGCTCCTTTGAATTTTAAGATCGAGAATACCGAGTTCATAGTAGCCGGTTCCAACGGTATCGACAGGTCGATGGATTATTTAATGAAACTAAAAATTCCTGCCAAAGAACTGAATAACCAAACCAATGTTATAATCAACAATATTTTCAACAAAAAATTAGATCTTCTACCAGAGGATTATGTTGTACTCGATGTTTCATTCAAAGGAACAATTGACCAACCAGAGGTGAAGGTAGCAGGGAGAGACATTCTAAAAGGAGCGACCGCTAAATTGATCGATATTGCCCAAGAAGAAATACTGAAACAAAAAGTTATCCTCCCGGATACCGTAAGAACGGAAATTGAAAAACAAAGACTTCGATTGGAACAGTTAAAAAACTTTTTTAAAAAGAAATAAAGTAAAGTTGAACCAATTTTTGCACTAAAAATTTATTTGATGGGGTGTGCGCCCCATAAAAAAACAATCATTCATAAATTTAATGGAGGAAATTTTATGTGGAAGAAAACGTTACTGTTAATGGGGCTGATCTCGTTGATAGCTACCCAGGTGAATGCACAGAGCTTTAGTTTCGGCCCACAGGTTGGTTATTATAAAGCTTCGGATGCCGACAAAGGGGCATTTATGGGTGGAGTAGCCTGGCGGTTGAAATTGATGCCGGCTCTTGGTGTCGAAGCATCCATCAACTATCGTCAGGAAAAATATGGGGATGATGCTTTGACGGTTCGTAGCTGGCCGATAATGTTAACCGGATTGATTTATCCGCTCCCCTTTGTGTACGGAGCCATTGGCATGGGCTGGTACAGCGTGACTTTCGATTATGACCAGAGCAAGTTACCCTTTCTTGAAGACAAGACCACACAGAAAGTTGGCTGGCATTTTGGCGGCGGGGTGGAACTGCCCGTCGGTCCAAAATTCAAATTGACCGGTGACATTCGTTATGTCTTTCTGAATTATGATTTTCAAGAAATCCCGGGCAGCGGTGACCTGAAAAGCAACTTCTATGTCATCATGGTCGGATTGCAGTACGTTATGTAATCACTCACAAAGCTGAGTGGACCTGAAAGTCCACTCAGCTTTGCTTCTAGTGCCTAAAAAATAGTTACCCATTTTTTAGTGAGGAGTACACACCTATGCCATCGAATTGGGAGAATGTCAAGAAGACCGTGAAGGGTGAACTGTCCGACGCGGCGGCCACGACCAAGAAATACTTTAAGATCGGGAAGGTCAAGTTGGACATGATGAACAGTAATAACTCCCTGAACGACACGTTTCAGGAACTGGGCATCGAAGTCTACAACCAGATCACCAAAGAGATAAAAGGGGATATCCGGCAGAACCCGAAGGTGAAAAGTTTGGTCGAAAAGGTTAACCAGCTCAAACAATTCATCAAAGACGAGGAACTGGAGATCGATGTGATCAAGAAAGGATCCGTTCCGCAGCCCAAAACAGACCAGGCTACAAGTCCCCCTGATGTCAAGGCCAAGAGAACGGTTTAGCTCGACACAGAGGATGGTAAATCCAATAAGGCCATGATCGGGGTTGTTTTGCTTATAATTCATAAAAATTAGGCGAGACAGTCGTCAGAAAGGAGCCAAACATGCTTTGGACCATCTTTGTGATTCTTTTGGTTTTGTGGCTGCTGGCATTGTTCAGCGGCCACACGGTGGGCGGCTTCATTCATGTTCTGCTGGTGATCGCCATCGTCGTGATGCTGGTCAGAGTTTATAAAGGACGCAAATCGGTATAGCCGTTTGCACTCGCAAAATTTCTCAAACTAAGGAGGCTAAACACATGAAACCAATTATGATTATCGGAATTATTCTCATCGTCCTCGGCATCGGGGCTCTTGCCTACCAAGGCATCACCTACACCACCCGCGAGAAGATCATTGAAATTGGCCCCTTCCAAGCCAGCGCCGACACCCAGAAGACCATCCCGTTGTCACCTCTCTTAGGCGGATTGGCGCTTGCCGGCGGAATTGTAATGGTTATCGTTGGAAGAAAAAAGTCGTAGTGTACCAGCGTCGCCTGTCGGCTGCTATATGCGGTAATTTGAAATTTGAAGTTGGAATCAGTTGAAATCAGGTAATGTCGAATCTTCTAAGAGAAAGGGGATTCAAATGAACAAGCTCAACATTAAGTGAAACTGGAATGAGGTCGCAGGTAAGCTCAAACAAAAATTCGCCAATTTGACAGACGATGATTTGCTTTACAAAGAAGGTCCGGAAGAAGAATTGTTGGGAAGACTGCAGCAATTTAAAATTTTAAACGAGAGGTGACAAAATGATGCAGAAAGAGTTGAATGAAGAAAATAAGGAAATAAAAAGCAAGGCGTATGAGCTCTACGAGAAACACGGCTTTAAGGACGGCAATGATTTTGTTGATTGGCTTGAAGCGGAAAGGCAAACGGGAAAACGATCCAGGTTAGAGCACAGGAAGCAGATGCAAAATATTCTTCTTGCTATTGTTGGAATATTATGCGCCATCGTGGTGATCCTTTTAATTATGCTGTTCAGGCATAACCCTAAAATGGAACTATCCGAAAAGAGCCTTTCTGATCTGAAAGTCATGATGCTTGTGCTTGACCAGAAGTCCGATGAGGAAGTAGTCGCCTTCGGGGACACGCATTTCGATTACAATAATTCGACTCTTACCAATGAAGCGAAGACGCTGCTGAATAAGGATGTGCAGATCCTGAAAGAAAACCCCAAGATGAAGGTCCGTATGGCTGGATATACCTCGGCTCAAGGCACGGAAGAAAGCAATCAAAAATTAAGCGAAAAAAGAGCCAATGCAGTCATGGACTATCTGATCGAAAAAGGGATTGCGCCTGAGAGAATTACTACCATCGGATACGGCAGAACAAAACCGGCAGTGTATGAAGTGGCACCGGGTGACATTCACTCAAAGGAAGCGATGGCTAACATGCGAGTTTTGTTTGAAATTGTCGTCAAGTAGGAACATTACCGCATTATGTTTGGAATTTATTTGTGAATTGGAAGTAATTTTATGTAGAAGAACACGTTACTGCTAATGGGGCTAATCATGTTAATGGCTCCCAGGTGAATGCACAGAACTTTAGTTTCGGACCGCAGGTTGGCTATAATAAAGCTGGGGATGCTGACAAGGGATCATTTATTGGTGGAGTAGCCTAGCGGTTGAAATTTATGCCGTCTCTTGGTGTCGAAACATCCATCAACTATCATGAGGAAAAATATGCGAATGACTCCTTTAAAAATTCGCCGTCCTGACTGACGATGGTTAGTTTTACCAAAAAGCTAAGGAAGATGAATTGTGGGGAAGATGTAGGCGTTTGGATGTGGTTAAGGATATAGCTTTTCAAAACCAAGTTGCTCTTAAAAGTGGAATAATAAACAAATCTGATTTATAAGATAAAGTTATGTTGCTAAAAATTGCATTGTTTTTTTTGGGCGGCTAGAGCGCAACACCGCTAAGCCATTCCGAAATGCCCAGTCAATTTGGTTTAGTATAACCGATGGGAGAAAGGTAATGACCAAAACTGTCATAGTTTCAAAGAAGCAACACAGGGACTCTGTACGAGAAAACATACGCAATGGCGCGGTTCTTAAGTATCCCATATATGCTGATGAACGTCTTGGCCGCTACAATTGCCACTTACGGTCTGTTTGCCAATAGTCCTGCTGTCGTCATTAGTGCAATGATTGTTGCAATGCTCCTGGGGCCAATCGTGGGAGTTTCGTTGGCTTTGGTGGACATTGATGTGAAGTTACTCTTGAAAAGTCTAACCTCGTTGCTTGCGGGTGCCATGGGGGTTATGGTTACTGCGTTTATTATAGGCACTATCCACAAAGATATGCCTATCACGAATGAGATTATGGTGCGCACCGCTCCCAATTTGTTGGATTTGATGGTTGCGTTGGCAGGTGGAGCAGCTGGCGCCTACGCCACCATTTCTCCACGTTTGAGTATTGCTGTCGTAGGTGTCGCCATTGCGGTGGCTTTGGTCCCGCCGCTAACCGCAAGCGGTATTCTGTTCGCGCGTGGCGAATTTGCTTTGGCGTCTGGTGCACTCTTGCTGATTTTTACCAACATGGTAGCCATCCAGTTTGCTTCCTCCGTTGTGCTATGGCTTAGCGGCTTCCGACGAATGCGCCGAACATCGGAGCAGCCCTGGTTAATATTTGCGAAGGGTAATGTAATTAGCATTGTGGTTTTGTTAGCGCTGGCAGTGTTGTTTACAACGAGCCTTCGGAGGATTGTAGCTAGACAGCTGTATGAGGCATCAACACGATTTACCCTTCAAGAGGTAATCAAGGATTCTGTAGGGAGTCATTTGGTAGCAGTTCAATTTGATGAGACAGTCCCAGGGAAAAACATCGTCAGAGCCGTGGTTCGTGGTCCAAATCCGCCTTCGCCAGCACAGGTTGCGGAATTGGAAGCCAAAATACCCATTCCCCCTGATCGCAAAACAGTAGAACTGCGAATACGTTTTGTGCAAACGATGATTATTAATAAAGACGGACCATTATATTGGGATGTTGAGTTTGGAACCAGTGAATAGCAAGGCGCTTGTCGGCAATAAGAAACCTATCCTTCAAGAATCGGCCCGACAAGAAAATGCAGGGAGCAGCAGGGGAAACCCGTTCTTTCTCTTTCTTGCTCCCGAGCGGGCAGTACATTAAAAACTAAAAGGAAAAACAAAAGATAAAGTACTGGGAGTAAA
>Ga0154654_1049_pt10 | contig 15047 bp, 12 predicted proteins | sample Rifle2008BG13ft_FD_116083 | JGI IMG/M metagenome (GOLD analysis project Ga0154654, IMG submission 116083) | Caldithrix sp. RBG_13_44_9 | reverse complement strand
AAAAATGTCCTGCATGAACTTTCTTTCCGGGCCGATGCCGGGAAAACCATCGCTCTGGTTGGTCCAAGTGGAGGAGGTAAATCCACTATTGTCAATCTTATTCCCAGGTTTTATCATATTCAGACCGGACAGATCCTGATTGATGGAATGAATATTTCGCAATTTTCTCTACACTATCTTCGAAATTTTATTGCTATGGTGCCTCAGGAAACGGTTCTTTTCTCTGCCTCCATCAAGGAAAATATCAGATACGGCCGGCTGGAAGCCAGCGACGATGAAGTGACCCGGGCTGCCAAGATTGCCAACGCCCATGATTTTATTATCGGAATGGAATGGGGCTATGATACCGAGGTTGGAGAACGGGGAATGCAGCTTTCAGGAGGACAACGGCAGCGGATCGCCATTGCCAGAGCAGTGTTGCGTAACCCCAAGATCTTGCTGCTGGATGAAGCTACTTCGGCTTTGGACACCGAGAGTGAGATTCTGGTGCAGGAAGCATTGGGCAAATTGATGAAAGACCGGACTTCTATAGTAATCGCTCATCGATTGTCGACTATCTTAAATGCCGATCTGATTCTGGTAATCGATAATGGCAGAATAGTAGAGCAGGGCAGTCATAAATTCCTGCTGGATCAGGGAGGAATGTACGCGAATCTCTACCAGACGCAATTCAAATCCTGAGCTCTTTTTCAATATCGCAGTCATATAGGCAGGTCCTCATACCTTTACTTACCAGTTTAGATAAATCGAATAAAGTGTTGCTGTAACTTTATCGGATGGTCAATCATCTATTGGACGGTTTTAAAATGATGGAGAAACTCGTTTATGGAAATGATCATTAATTTCCCCGGCGGCCTGAAAGTAGATGCTCATTTTGGTCCTTATAACATACCGACAGATCAACCAGGTAAAAATGGCGAGCCCGGTTTGGCTCCCACGCCTTTCGCGACATTCCTGGCCTCAGTCGGAACCTGTGCCGGGATTTATGTTCTGGGTTTTTGTCGGCAGCGCGGTTTGCCGGTTGAAGGGATCCAGATCATTCAGCGGATGCATACCCATCCTTTCACCGGGATGGTGGGAAAAATTGATTTAGAAATTCAAGTCCCTCCTGAATTTCCTGAAAAGTATCACTCAGCATTAGTACGGGCGGCTGAACAGTGTGCAGTTAAAAAGCATTTCGAAAATCCACCTCAGGTTGAAGTCTATACCCGGGAAGCAAAAGCCGAAACTGCACCGATTAATGTACAGGAATAAGTAGTTTATAAAACTCCAGCAGCTGGGTAAAGCTGCTGGAGTCTAAAGTCTGCTCATCGTCCGGTTGGTTTTTGCAGAAATTTAAAAAAGTCTCCCTTGGTAGAAAGAATCAACCAATCCTTCTCCGATAAGGTGGTCTTATAAGTTTCCATCGTTTTGAGGAACTGATAGAATTCACGGGAAGACTGGTTCTGATTGTAAGCCTGCGCATAAATTTGAGTTGCTTCAGCATCCCCCTTTCCCATGATTTCCTGAGACAACCGGTAGGCTTCGGATTCAATCTGCTGTAAATCCCGTTCCTTATCTCCCAGAATTTTTGATGCTTCTCCCTGACCTTCAGATCGGAATTTGTCAGCGATTCGCTTTCGTTCGGTGATCATCCGTTCAAAAATTTTCTGTTGAACTTCATCTACATAGTTGATTCTTTTCAGTCTTACGTCCAGCAGTTCAATTCCTAACTCTGCCATCCGCTGAGAAGCGGATTCAATGATCAAACGGGTGATTTTTTCCCGGCCAAATTCAATTTCGAAATCTACTTCAGATTCAGCTTCGTATTCCATCAGATCACTCACTTCCATCTCCCGGTTGGAAGTACGGATAATTTCCACCAGATCATGATTTGCAATGGCGTTGCGGGTTTCACCATCCAGGATATCATCCAGCCTCGACTGGGCGCCCCTTTCGTCCCGCAGTCTCTGGAAGAACAGCAGGGGATCAGTGATTCTCCAGCGGGCATAGGAGTCTACCCAGATAAATCGTTTATCTTTGGTAGGGATCTGATTGGGCGAACCATCCCAGGCCAGGAATCGCTTATCAAAAAAGTTGGCTTTGTGGAAGAAAGGCAGTTTGAAATGTATTCCCGGCTCAACAATTGGTTTTCCGATTGGCTTACCGAACATGGTAATAATGACCTGTTCAGTCTCATTGACTATATATCCAGAATCCAGAACCAGGATGAGTAATAAAAATCCCAGAACTGCTGCGATGATAAATTTGGGTCTATTCATTTTTCAATCCCCCCTTTGTGAGATCAAACAAAGGAAGTATTCCGGTGGCTCTCTCATCGGTAATCAATTTTCGCCCAACTTTTTGCAGGATTTCATTCATGGTTTCAAGATAAATTCGCTGCCGGGTAACTTCAGGTGCCTTGTAGTATTCGCGGTAGATGGAATTAAATTTCGCGGCATCGCCCTTGGCTTCGTTCACCCTTTTAATGGCATAACCTTTGGCTTCTTCGATCATTTTTTGGGCATCGCCTTTAGCTTTGGGAATGATCTTGTTGTATTCAGAACGCGCCTCATTAATCAGCTTTTCCCTTTCCTGCTGAGCTTCATTTACCTCATTAAAAGCAGGCTTTACCTGATCTGGCGGAGTAACATCCTGTAAAACTACCTGGTCGATTTTGATTCCGGTTTCATACTGGTCACACAAAATTTGCAATTTCTCACTGACGGTGTTGGCAATTTCCACCCGTCCTACCGTCAAAACCTCATTGACGCTGCGGTCACCGACCACTTCCCGCATCACCGCCTCATTCATATCACGGAATGTATTAACAGTTTTCCGGACTTTGAATAAAAATTTGTAGGGATCGGCCACTCGGAATTGGACGATCCATTCTACTTCGGCGGCATTTAAATCGCCGGTCAGCATCAGTGATTCCTCCTGGAAACTTTCATCGGAGTAGCGGCTGCGGACATCTGAATCCACCGTTCGAAATCCAAATTCCTCTTTTAACTGTCGTTCCACCGGTACCTTGATCTGGGTTTCAATCCAGAAAGGAAGCTTAAAGTTCAATCCTGGATTTACGGTACGCACGTATCTCCCAAAACGGAGAATCACTCCTACCTCTTCGGGACCAATCGTAAAAAAGGTAGTAAAGATGAAAATCAATCCGACAATACCCATCGCAATCCAGCGAAGGAGATTAAAATTAAAAGCAGGGGGACGAAATCTGTTTAAATCAAAGGGTGCATTTCTCTGCATACGGTATCCTCCATTTTTATTTAAGAATTCTTATGCTGGCCCTTCCCAGCTGAGTTACTGTAGATGAAAAACAGTCACTATTGTTACCAATTATCATGTCACCAGAGATATCAGTGGTTTTTATAATCTTATCCTGTTCAGATCAGGATGTTTGGTTTTTTTAAAATATATTCTCTCTGGAAACAAGATATGACAGCAAGCAATTGAAAATACTAATCATATTGAGTTGGCGATTGAAATAACAGTAAATTATAATCATTAAAAAATTTACTTTAAAGTCCAAAAATATTTTAAAGTGGTTTTGAAATATTTGAATGATGACCCAATTGAAAATTTTTCTTCTTCGGTAGCTGGTGATTTAATATCTTTCCAATCGCGATCCCGTTATTATTGGAAAACTGGTATATACGGATGTATTTTGAAATAATAATTTAGACCACCTTTATTAGAAGAGGACATTTTTATGCTTAAAAAAATCAGTATTGAATACTGTGTGGAATGAAACTACTATCCACAAGCAGCCAGTCTGGCTGAGGTGATTGAAAAAGAATACGGTATTAAGCCTCTATTAATTAAATCTGGAGGTGGAGTTTTTGAGGTGGAAGCCGATGGGAGCATTATCTTTTCCAAGAAAAAACAATTCCGTTTTCCTGCCGAGCAAGAGATTGTGGATCTGCTCCGAAACCGTTGAATAATGTTATTAGCCAATCATTTTTGAGAGTCACGCATTATCCGGTCTCAGGAATCATTTACCACAGCTTAATTATTTCTGTTTAAACTCCTGTTCTTCAAGATAATGCTGAGCATCCAATGCAGCCATGCAACCCGATCCGGCCGCGGAAATAGCCTGTCGATAAATAGAATCCTGGACATCTCCGGCGGCAAATACTCCCGGAATATTAGTCTTGGTGGATTTCCCTTTAGTCAGCAGATATCCTTTTTCGTCCATTTCGAGCTGGCCCTTGAATACCTGGGTATTAGGGACATGACCAATGGCCAGAAAAGCTCCCTGACATTCAAAGACATTTTCTTCCCCGCTGATTGTATCTTTTAGTCGAATTCCCTTCAGACCGGTCTGGGGGGTTCCCACAAATTCGCTGATGTTTTTATTCCATAAAAATTTAATTTTGGGATTATTTTTGGCTCTCTCCTGCATGATTGACGAAGCCCTTAATTCTTGGCGACGATGGATTATGGTTACTTTCGAGGCAAATTTGGTGAGAAAAGTGGCCTCTTCCATGGCAGAATCACCACCACCAATCACGGCGATTTCTTTATTCTTGAAGAAAAAACCATCACAGGTAGCGCAAGCCGATACGCCGTGCCCCATCAGCTGCGATTCAGAGGGCAGTCCCAGCAATTTTGCAGTGGCGCCGGAGGCAATAATAAGGGCATCACAGGTAAAAAACCTGCCTTCCACCTCCAGTTCAAAAGGAGTTTTGGATAGATTGGCCCGGTTGACAGTACCAAAAATAAATTTTGTACCGAACTTTTCGGCCTGTTTATGCATTCTATCCATTAATTCCGGTCCCTGGATACCTTCAGGAAATCCCGGAAAATTTTCCACCTCGGTGGTAATCGTCAGCTGGCCGCCTGGCTGGATTCCCTCAATGACCAGCGGTTCCAGATTGGCGCGTGAATTATAGAGAGCGGTGGTCAACCCGGCGGCACCGGATCCAATGATGATGATCCGGGAATGTCTTCGTTCAGTCATGATTTTATTCTCCTGGGCTAAAGTTTCTGTCTGTCGGATGTACTAGCTGTTGATTAGTTACAGCTTAAGTTAAATAAATATTTTACTGGCAAAAATAATTAGTTACTTTTTCACCAGTGTTTTGCGGATAACCCATATGCCAAAAAATCTTACTGATATACAGCAATATCTCAAACCGGAATTTGTATCCAATGTCAGAAACCTTGAGTTGGTGGCCCGGATGATTGTGGAAGGATTTCTGGTTGGCCTCCATAAGAGTCCCTATCATGGATTTAGTGTGGAATTCAGCCAGAACCGGCAGTATATGCCCGGAGATAATATCCGGGATATTGACTGGAAGGTATACGGAAGAACGAACCGTTTTTATATTAAACAATTTGAAGAAGAAACAAATCTGCGGGCCTATTTGCTGCTGGATACGTCCGGGTCAATGGATTATGGGAGCAGGAAAATAAAAAAAATTGAATATGCCAAATTTCTGGCTGCCGCACTTTCCTACCTTTTTATTAAACAGCGGGATGCCGTTGGACTGGTTACTTTCTCGGATACGATCCACCGTTTTCTACCACCCAAGTCCTCGCCGGCCTACCTTCAGCATATTTTAAAAGAATTGAGCGAAGTAAAAGTCGTGCAGAAAAAAACCGTTATCAGTGACACTTTGCATACCCTGGCTGAAAAAATTAAAAGAAAAAGTCTGATCGTTCTTTTAACAGAATTCCTGTATGAAGATCCGGAATTGATTTTACAGGGACTGAAACACTTCAGACATTATAAGCATGAAATTCTGGTTTTCAACATCCTGGATCCCAATGATCGATTATTTAATTTCAGGGATGACAGTACATTTGTGGATCTGGAGACCGGTGAGAAATTGAAAACACAACCCTATTTCCTGCGGGAAAAATACCAGGAAAAAATTGATCTGTTTTATCAAAATATGCAAAGGGAATGTCGTAATTTTAACATCGATTTTCAAAATTTAATAACTGATGAGCCGTATGACCGGGCACTTTTCCGTTATCTGTTGAAACGGAAAAAGCTCTATTGAGATTTCTTTCGGAATCATTTCATGAAAATTGCTTTTTCCTGAACTTCTACTGCCAATTGTCCGCAGGCAGCAGTAATATCTTCACCACGATTTTTACGCACGGTAATAGCAAAAGGAGCATTCAGCAGTGTCTTGATAAATTTGTCAAGATGTTCTGCCGCTGGTGGATGAAAACCTAAATTATTCTGATTGCAAGGTATCAGGTTTAACTTGCATCGAAAGGGTGAGAGCAGGCTTATCAGCTGCCTGGCTTCTGCCGGGGAATCATTGATACCACTCAGGAGCACATATTCAAAGGTCACCCGATTGCGTTTTTTTGCCCGCATATAATAACGTACGCTCTCCATTAATTCATCCAATGGAAATTTCATGGCTATAGGCATAATTTTTTCACGCAATTTCTGTTCCGGAGCGTGCAGAGAAATCGCTAGACCGTAGTGGTGTGCCTCGTCAGTATATTGATAGATCTTTGGTACCACACCGCTGGTGGAAATGGTGATTTTTTTTGTAGCTATGGCTGCTCCTTCTGGATCACCTAAAATCTGACTGGCCTGAATCGTTCTCTGGTAATTGATCAGCGGTTCTCCCATTCCCATAAATACCACATTGGTCAGTGTGTGACGACTTAACTTTTTTACCTGCAGTACCTGCTCAACAATTTCACCAGGAGTTAAATTCCTCAGGAATCCCATGGTCCCGGTTGCACAGAATTGACAACCCAGCGAGCAACCTACCTGTGAGGAGATACAAATGGTATTGCGGCGGCTCTCGGGGATTAGAACACTTTCCACCATTCGATGATCTGCCAATTTCCATAAATATTTTTCTGTCCTGTCCAGGGCCTCAGTTTTTTGTGCCAGTTGAAGGGTCTTCAGTTGGAAATGATCAGACAAAATAGATCTAAGTGATTTGGGAATGTTGCTCATTTCCTGGAAATGGTCTACGTTATGATGGTGGATCCATTTATAAATCTGTCTGGCACGGTATTCTGGTTCACCCAGTGGCTGCAGGAGTTCCAGGATCTGGCTTACACTCCGACCTAACAGCGACTCCTTTTGGGACATGGTTTCCGGTTTTTTCATCATCGAAATATGACCTAAGTTCTGTGTGTCAAAATTACAAATAAAATGATTTCGTTCAAATGGGAAACTAAGTACCTGGTTTCGGAAATACAATGACCTATAAAAATCAGACAGGATAACAGGATGAACCGGATAGATCGTTATCAGGTTCATCTAACGACAAGGTAGGGTAAAAGATTTTTCATAAGTGGATGATCCTTTCTTTTAAAAGTGCTTATGAAGTGAGTAACCCTGAAATGAGCAAAAACCAGGTAACAGGTTTTACAGGTTCATGATAATGGACTGACCTTGATATTATTGCATAATCCGGTTGATTGGCAGAAATTATATTATTTGTTTATCCTGTTATCCGGTCTAAAATTATGTCACCGTACTTATGAATTACTGTACTAAGGTAATTGGTTTGAAATCCTGATGTTGGATTCGGCTTCATTTTATCAATAGAGCTTTAAAAGAACTTAAAGTAAAAGGTTAAATTGGCAAATTATCAGACTCCTTGTGAGCTCCTTCATTGAGATTATTCTAAGCCTCCCAATCGTGGTCAACGGCCTCTTCTTGAATTCTATCGCCTTGGTTTTAGTAGCTTTCACCCGGTTGCCATTGATTAAAAAAATTGAAAATTGATAAACCATTGAACACTTGTGGCGTAAAATCACTCTGGTTAAAGATAAGGTGGATAAAATTGACCAGAGGATTTATTGGATCAAAATTAATGAATTGATCATAAATTTTAAATTAGTCTATCGGATGATGAATACATTTTTTTCATCTTGATTTACCTACAATTAATGGACAAATTTGAACCTTTTAAAATCGCAGAATATTTTGACTTAAATTATTGATATATTATTAACTTAAATTAATTTCATGTTAACCACTAAAACAACACCTTTGGTTTCATTGATCACTGTTAATTATAATGGTTTAAAATATTTGAAAAATCTTTACGATTCACTTCATAAACTGGATTATCCGAATATCGAACTGATCATGGTGGATAATGCTTCCGATGACGGGAGTGTGGATTTTGTAAAGATTCATTATCCAGATGTACAGTTGATTCAGAATTCCCATAATTTTATGTTTGCCAGGGGCAATAATGAGGGTATCAGGGTGGCCCATGGAGAAATAATCGGGTTGATCAATAATGATGTGGAAGTTGCAGCCGACTTTCTGAATCCGATCCTGCGGGCATTTCAGGAAATGCCTGCACTGGCAGCCTGCCAGCCTAAAGTCCGGGACCTGAATCAACCAAATCTGTTTGAATATGCGGGCGCTTCTGGTGGATTCATTGATCGGTATGGTTATCCGTTCATGCGCGGCAGACTTTTCTTTACAGTGGAAGAAGACCAAGGTCAATATGATAATCCCATGGAAATATTCTGGTCAACCGGAGCATGCTTTTTTATCCGCCAATCGGTGATTAATGAAATCGGATTGCTGGATGAAGATTTCGTGATGCATATGGAAGAGATTGACCTGTGCTGGCGGATGCATTTACGCGGTTATAAAATTTTTTGCATCCCGTCCTCCCTGGTCTGGCATAAAGGCGGCGGAACCCTAGCTCCGGATAATCCACGCAAGACCTATTGGAATTTCCGAAACAATATTTTTTTATTGGTAAAAAATTCGGGTATAGCTAATTTAATCCGGTTTTTGTTTTTTAGGCTTTTTCTGGACTTTACTGCACTGGTCTGGGAAATGCTGCGAGGTAAGATAAAAAATTCCTGGTCAATCCTAAAAGCTTACCTGTGGCTTTTGCTGCACCTTCCAATGCTGATCCGGAAACGACAGAAAAATCAAAAAAAGCGAAAGGTTACCGACCGAGAAATATTTCGTTTAGTCTATCCCGGAAGTATTGTCTGGGAATATTTCATTCGTGGCCGTAAAAAATTTTCAGAACTGCAAAAAATCAATCGATGGCTGAATTAAAAAAGAAGGAGTCTCAAAGCGGATGGAAAATGGAAAATTGAATAAAATTTTTGCTGGATTTGTCTTCCTTTTTAGCTTTATTGTCTACTATTTGACAATTGCCCCGACTACATCTTTCTGGGATTGCGGAGAATTTATTGCCTGTTCCTATCGTTTAGCTGTTCCTCACCCTCCGGGTGCTCCTCTCTACTTATTAGTGGGACGGATCTTCAGCATGCTGCCCATTTTTGCTGATATTGCCAAAAGGGTTAATTTGATATCGACACTCTCCAGCGCTTTTACTGTCATGTTCCTCTACCTGATCATTGTCATCATGATCAAGAATTATCTTCGGTCGGAAAAAAATGATACTTCCAGATATATTCCCTATCTCGGAGCGATGATAGGCTCATTGACATTTGCTTTTACCACCAGTTTCTGGTTTAATGCCGTGGAGGCCGAAGTATATGCTGCCTCCATGCTCTTTACTTCTCTGGTGGTGTGGCTGATTATGCTCTGGAGTGAAAAATCTACTGAAGTGGGAAATGAAAAATATCTGCTGCTTATTATGTACCTGGTTGGATTGGCTACTGGTGTACACCTGTTGAATGTCCTGGCTCTTCCTATGGTGTTTTTGATCATCTATTATAAAAAATATCCAGTCAACACCACCACCTTCATCTATTTAACATTGATCGGAGCATTACTGACCGGACTGATTTATCCCGGACTGGTTCAGGGAATACCTAACCTGGCGAAAATTGCAGGGTTTTTTGGTCTGTTTCTTTCAATTCTGGTACTGATCATCGCATTGTGGTATTTGATCAATCGTGGTAAACATCTGGCCTCATTGCTTCTAATGTCCATTTTACTGGTGGTGCTGGGATATTCCACTTATGCTACTATTTACATCCGGTCCAATCTCAATCCCAATATTGATGAGAATGATCCAGAGACCATCGAAGAGTTCATCAGTTATATGAATCGCGAGCAATACGGAGAGCATACCCTGGACCGGGCTAAAATTCTGGCTGAATCCCCTAATGGTAAAAGATACCGCAGTACCTGGGATTTTTTCTGGAATTATCAGGTACAGAAAATGTATAACCGTTATTTTTTATGGAACTTCATGGGTAAAGACGATTCCAGTGATAGTTTCAGTTGGACGAAATATTTGATGATCCCGCTTCTTTTGGGATTGCTGGGTGCCTGGTATCAATTCTACAAAGATTGGAAATATGGCCTGGCAGTCGCTGCCCTGTTTTTTATGACCGGTCTGGCAATCATTCTATATCTGAATCAACCCGATCCACAACCGCGCGAACGTGATTACAGTTATGTAGGTTCATTTTTTGCTTTTTCCATCTGGATTGGTATTGGGGCAGCCGCTATTATGGAATGGTTTACTAAAAAATTTCAGGCTGGAAATGTGATCACTTTCTCGGTGGCTGGCTTTTTATTTTTCTTTTCTCCAATACAGGTGATGATGCAAAATTACGACAGTCAGGACCGCAGTGGTAATTATGTAGCCTGGGACTATTCATACAATATGCTGGTATCCTGCGAAAGGAATGGAATTCTTTACACTAACGGTGATAACGATACTTTTCCCTTATGGTACTTACAGGAAGTAGAATACATCAGAACCGATCTGCGGGTAGCTAATCTGAGCTTGTTGAATACCAACTGGTATGTATATCAGCTAAAGAATTTTGAACCCCGGGTTCCTATTTCTCTTTCCGATCAGGAGATCGATCGCATCATGCCAGTGGGTTGGCCGCAAAAAAAGACGGTTCAGATTGATTTTCCAGAAGCCTATGCCCAAAAAGAGTTCCAGGAATATCAAAAATTTTCTTTTACTCCATCGAAGGCTCCCGGCGGTAAGATATCCTTCAGTCTTGGTCCCAAATTCTATAACCGGTATCTCAGAGTGCAGGATTGGATGATCTTAAACACCCTTTATGCCAATCAATTTCAGAAACCAATGTATTTTGCGGTAACGGTTTCAAGGGATAATATGCTGGATGGATTGCAACAGTATTTAAGGATGGATGGACTGGCCTTTAAAATAACCACTATTCCCAATTGGCAGATTCAGCCTGATACCCTGTTCAATAATCTGATGTATAAATATCGTTATACCAATCTGGACAATCCGGCAGTCTATTATGATGATAATATCATTGCCTTACTCCAGAATTACCGATCAGCCTTTATCCAGTTGGCCAATCATTTTGCAACAGTTAATGAACGGGAAAAAGTACAGGTCCTGATGCAGAAGATGGAAGCCGTTCTGCCGCCGGCAGTTATTCCTTACACCAATAATGTTCTGAAATATTGGATTGATGCTTATCAGATCTATGCCGGAATAAAAACGAAAGATAGTCTCAACCTGAGAAACTATCAGGAGAAGGAACTGGAAGATATCGCGAAAATACTGGTAAATCTGGGTGAGACTGAGTCTGCCGAAATTGCCTTCCAGGAAATTTTAACCAGCAATCCCAATAATTTTCAAGCCAAGGCCTTCCTGGTAGATATTTATGGAAAGTTGGAAAGGTACCAGGATGCTATCCGGATATTGGAACCCTGGGTAGAACAGAATCCCGGCGATGCGGGCGCAAAGAAACGGTTGGAAGAGTATCAGCGAAAAGTCAGCGCGAAATAGCTGAAAAATTACTAGTGCATTCGCTGATATTAGCAATTACCATGAAGATGAAATAACTTTTTTTTCAATTTTAAAATACAAGGAGGGGATTTCCCTCCTTGATCTGTTTATGAGAGTATTTTCAAAAAAGTTAGTCTAACCAAGTTCAGATTCTTGAGATAAAATTGGCCAGGAAAATATTATTAATTTTTTTAAGGATCGGGATTAGTCTGGGACTAGTCATTTATCTGATATATATCACAGATATCCCGCATATCATCAGTATTTTGAAAAATATTGATCCGGCAGGGATACTGTTAGCAATTATTGCATTTATTGTTTCAGTGATTCTGCTTTCCTTAAGATGGCATTTATTGACCAGATCATATGGAATGACTATTAAATTAATGCCGTTATTTGTTTACTATTTTATAGGTCTCTTTTTCAATAATTTTTTACCCACCAGTATCGGCGGAGATCTTTCCAGAGCCTATTATCTGGCTCGCCAGAGCGGTGAAAATTCGGCCAGTATTGGCACAGTTTTTCTGGAACGGTTGGTAGGCTTACTGGCCACTCTTTCCTTTGCGGTTCTCTCATTCTTCTGGTTGATGAAATATTTCCACACCTACCGTATCATTTATATTACCCTGGCGGTTATTATCCTCATTTCACTGTTTCTGGCCACCGTGATGAGTCGCCGCCTTTATAAAAAATTCAATGGATTTCTCTCCTTGATCACTTTTTATCAGATCGGCGATAAAGTTAAAAAAGTATTTGACACCTTGCATTTTTATCGGAATAAAAAATTGATATTGCTGGGGATCTATCTCTATTCATTGTTGGCTCAATTTGTTCTGATTATCATGAACTATATTTTAGCCCGTTCACTGGGGTTGTTCGAGATATCTTTCGGATATCTCATTCTGGTGGTACCGATCACTTTTGTTATTGGCTTGCTGCCTTCTATCAATGGAATTGGAGTAAGGGATACCGGTTATCTTTTGCTGCTTACCCGTCTGGGATTAAAACCGGCTGAAGTACTCTCGCTTTCTTTTACGGTCACCGTCATCCCAATCTTCCTCAGCTTAATTGGAGGATTCTTCTTCTTCCTTTATCGCCATAAAGGCATAGAATCGCCGCAATTAAATGAGGAAACTTCCCCATGAAAATGTACTCAATTATTTTGGTGATACTTTTAAGCTTTTCTCTGCTTTTTTTTCAAAGCAACTGCAGCACTAAGGTTAGAGCACAGGGCGAAGATAATCTGGTTTATATTTTCTGCGATTCCAGCGGTTGGTCCTACTATCAGGAACCTTTCGAAAAAATCTTCGGCCAGTTTGTTCGCACGCCTATTATGGAAAGTGAATATAATTTACAGTGGAGGAGTTTCGACCAGTGGGAAACATATAAAAATTATAAGAACATCTTTTTAATTGGGAGATTAGATGCGAAAGACGCTGTTTCTTTAAATATAAAAAATTTACTCAATCCTGAAATTATTGAGGGTGTACAAAGTGGCAAATATTTCTATATCCCCCAAAAGGATGTCTGGGCCAGAGACCAATATGTGCTGTTTTTTGTATCCACTTCTGTTTCTGATATGGTACAGAAGATTCTGGACCTGGGTGATCTGGCCTATAACGATTTCCGAAATTATTATTTTTCCAGGTTGAAGGAACAGATGTTTTCCCGGATGGAGCAAAAATCGTTGCAGCGTTATGTGGAGAGTCATTTTCCGTTTACTATGAGAATCCAGCATGATTATTTTATTGCTAACGAAGATCTGGATGAAAATTTTGTCTGGATTCGACGGATAAACCCCGATCGTTCTATCCTAGTTCACTGGCTGCCTTATGACAGTTCAATTATTCTAAACTCACATTGGATTATTGAGGAACGCAATCGTCTGGCAGAAAATACCCTGTCTGGAGATGTCGTGGTGGAGGAAGAAACCAAAGCGTATGCCACTCGCTTTAAAAACTGGAATGCGATCAAATTAGAGGGCACCTGGAGAAATGACAGCCTGGTAGTAGGCGGTCCCTTTAAAAATTTTACCTTCATAGATAGTCTGACCGACCGTATTTACATGATAGATTATTATGTTCAGGCTATCGGTAAGCGAAAAGTACTTTTTCTGGATCAATTGACCGTTCTGGTCCATACTTTTGATGTGCTCGATAAACCGAAAGGAGTAGGTGATTGATCATTGAATTGTTTGTTAGATTGAAAGCCCTTCAAAATAGAACTTTATAATCATAAGGATGAGTTATGGCAAAAATTGCAATTATCATGGGAAGTGAATCAGATCGGGAAGTGGTAAATGAAGCTCTGCCATTTTTAAATTATTTTAAGATCGAGGCAAATATCCAGGTGATGTCTGCCCATCGTACTCCCCATCAAGTCCAGACCTTTGCAGAGAGTGCGGAAGATGCCGGATATCAAGTGATTATTGCCTGTGCCGGAATGGCTGCTCATCTTCCGGGTGTGGTGGCTGCTTATACCGCCTTGCCTGTTATCGGGGTACCCCTGTCAGCTGGTGCCCTTAACGGAGTAGACTCTCTCTATTCCATTGTTCAAATGCCGGCAGGGGTGCCGGTGGCAGCAATGGCCATTGGAAAACCTGGAATGAAGAATGCTGCAATCTTTGCAGCGCAGATCATTGCGAGAAGTGATAAACAGGTGGCGGCTTTAATCAAAAAATTTAAGCAGAATCAATGTCGGATTGCAGAATGAAAATCGTAATTATTGGTACCATTAATAAGGATCTGATCTTGCCTTTCGGGGGTTCATCCATCCAGAGTTTTGGAGGAATTTTTTACTCTTTAAGTGCCCTAACCCGTTTTGTAGATGATCAGGTAACCATCCTTCCAATTTCCTATGTCGGCACAGATGTCTATTCAACTCTATTAATGCTGTTCAAAAACTTTGGAAACGTTGATCCTGACGGTTTAATTCGCATAGAGCAAAAAAATCATGAAGTGATCCTGGAATATCTTGCTCCAGAAGAAAGAACCGAAAAGGCCTTATTCGCTTTTCCTTCCATCGGCTGGGAGAGTGTTAAGAAATTCAGCCAGGCAGATTTTTATGTTATCAATATGATCACCGGCTGGGATCTCTCTTTGGAGGCTTACCTAAAGCTCAGCCGGAAAAACTACTCCAAAATGTATCTGGATGTTCATTTTCTGGTGATGGGAACGGATCAGTTTGGAAAAAGATATCCTCACCGACCGGATAATATCATTCAGTGGTTGCAGGGAGCCCGTTTTATTCAAATGAATCAAAGGGAGTTTGGAATCATTAATACCGAGGGATTGCATGAAAGTGATTTTTTTGAGAAATATCTCCGGCCGGATCAATACCTGATTGTTACTTTTGCAGGCGAGGGGGCCAATGTCATTTTTCGTAAAA
>Ga0154654_1049_pt1 | contig 15531 bp, 14 predicted proteins | sample Rifle2008BG13ft_FD_116083 | JGI IMG/M metagenome (GOLD analysis project Ga0154654, IMG submission 116083) | Caldithrix sp. RBG_13_44_9 | reverse complement strand
CTGATTGAAAATTTTCTTTTAACAATCCTGTCAATTTCAAGTATAGTTATTTACCGGAAAATCGATCAGACTGCCAAAAATTAATTTATCTTCTGTTTCTTGCCTTTTTCCTCTTTAAGCATTTGTTTCAGGACGGTTTGCAAAATCCCGCCATTCTGGTAATAACGTATATCGATGGGTGTATCCAAGCGTGAAAGAACATTGAAGGTCATCCGGATATTTTCTTCATTGATGGTCTGAACAGTCAATTCCTGTCCGGGTATCAGACCATTTTCCAGACCGGTTATGGTGAATATTTCTTTTCCAGTAATACCCAGTTTTTGGGCACTGTCTCCGGTCATAAATTGCAATGGTAATACCCCCATGCCCACCAGGTTACTGCGATGGATCCTTTCAAAACTTTCAGCGATAACTGCCTTAACTCCTAATAAAAATGTCCCTTTTGCTGCCCAATCACGTGAGCTTCCGGTGCCATATTCTTTACCAGCGATGATCAACAACGGTACATTATTCTTTTGATACTGCATGGAAGCTTCATAAATGGGTAATTGTTGGTTGGTCGGGAAATGAAGAGTATAACCGCCTTCTACTCCGTTTAAAATTTTGTTTTTGATCCGGATATTCGCAAAAGTACCCCTCATCATCACTTCATGATTTCCCCGCCTGGATCCATACGAATTAAAATCTTTTATCTCCACTCCATTTTCTATGAGATACTTACCTGCCGGACTGGTTGGTTGGATACTACCGGCTGGTGAGATATGATCGGTTGTTACTGAGTCTCCCAATAAAGCCAGTATCCTGGCCTGCCGGATGTCTTTTACTCTTCCGGTCTGCAGGTTTTCAAAAAATGGCGGTTTTTTAATATAGGTCGATTTTTTATCCCAGCGAAAGATTTTCCCTCCACTGCTATCCATAGAACGCCAGTTTTCGTCTCCACTAAAGACTTGCTGGTATTTTTCTTCAAACATTTGTGGTTCCAGTGAGGACGTTAAGGTATCTGATATCTCTTTTTCACTGGGCCAGATGTCCTTTAAAAATACTTCTGTTCCGTTCGACCCAATCCCGATAGGGTCCGACTCCATATTAATGTCTACCCGCCCGGCCAAAGCATAGGCTACCACCAATGGGGGAGAAGCAAGGTAGTTAGCACGAACTGCAGCATGGATGCGGCCTTCAAAATTTCGATTTCCGCTTAAGACCGCAGCAACTACCAAATCATTGGTTTTTATGGCTTTTTCAATCTCTGGCCGTAAGGGTCCGCTATTGCCAATACAGGTGGTACATCCATATCCCACCAGGTGGAATCCTTGCATTTCAAGGCTTTTCATAAGACCGGCTTTTTTGAGATAATCGGTCACTACCCGGCTTCCTGGTGCCAGGCTGGTTTTGACCCAGGGTTTAGTCTTAATCCCTTTTTCCAGCGCCTTTTTAGCCAGCAAACCTGCGGCAATCATTACCGAGGGATTTGAGGTATTGGTACAACTGGTTATTGCTGCAATGACCACAGAGCCATGTGAGAGTTCATTTTTCGCCGCTAAAAATTGGTCAGCAGGGTTTTCCTCTTTACCGGCCAGGAAGTTATCATCGGTTGTTTTTACATTTTCTGGCATGGCTTTGCCAAAGGTGTCCTTAAGAGATTGGTAAAAAACAGTCTTCATTTCCCGTAAGGGAACCCGGTCCTGAGGCCGGCGCGGGCCCGCTAGACTTGGTTCCACCTTGGACAGATCCAACTCCAGCACCGCATGATATTGCGGATCAGGAGTTTCATCGGTTCTGTACAGAGCTTGCTCTTTGGCATAAGACTCTACCATTCTGACCTGCTCCTCAGAACGGGCGGTTTGTTTTAAATACCCCAGTAAAATCTGATCAACCGGGAAAAAGCCGATCGTTGCACCATACTCCGGAGACATATTAGCGATGGTAGCCCGGTCCGGAAGGGTTAAATTTGAAAGGCCAGCACCAAAATATTCGACGAATCTACCCACTACCCCGAATTTTCGCAGCATCTCGGTAAGCGTAAGAACCAGGTCGGTGGCGGTAGTTCCGCTCTTTAAGTGTCGGGTAAGTTTTACGCCTATTACTTCCGGTAAAACCATGTAATAGGGTTGTCCCAGCATCACGGCCTCAGCCTCAATTCCGCCCACTCCCCAGCCAACCACACTCAATCCATTAATCATGGTGGTGTGAGAGTCAGTGCCTACCAGGGTATCGGGATAAGCAACTTTTTGATTATTTTTTTCTGAAATCATCACTACCTGGCCCAGATATTCAAGATTAACCTGATGAACAATTCCGGTACCGGGCGGCACCACCCTAAAATTTTTAAAACTTTTTTGCGCCCAGCTCAACAATGAATATCTCTCGGCATTTCTCTCATATTCTTTTTTCACATTCACTTTGAAAGCGTTGATGGTTCCGAAACTATCCACCTGTACTGAGTGATCTATTACCAGATCGGACTGAACGATGGGATTGATTCGGTCGGGATTGCCTTTAAAATTTTTAACTGCATCCCGCATAGCGGCCAGATCAACTACCGCCGGAACCCCGGTAAAATCCTGCAGGATAACCCGGCCAGGCATGAAAGGAATCTCGGAGCCAGACTTTATTTTGGGATCATATCGAAGTACGTTTTCAATATCCTGGTGGGTGACCAGTGATCCGTCCTCATTCCGCAGCAGATTTTCCAGGAGAATGCGGATAGAAAAAGGTAGGCGGTCTATATTGATCAAATTTTGCTTTTCTAATTCGGCCAGGTTAAAAATAGTATAAGACTGGTTAGTGATTGATAATTTTTTAAGAGTAAGAAAGCTATTTTTGAATTTTGCAGACATTAGTCCTCCTTTCACCGATATTTCTTTACTGTGCGATAGTCAAGTAAAATTTTTATTCCAAAATTAATGAATCTCCTTTTAATATTCAATGCCTCTAATATTCTTATTATCCCGGCAGAATTTTGGTGGAAAATAAAAAGGGACATCTCGAAAGATGTCCCTTCAGAGACAATGGGGCCAAAATATTTTTAATTTGGGAGGGAGGTTTTTTTGAGGGGAGAGCCCCATTGTCTGCGTTTGAATATATAACTGCTGTTTTAATAAATCAAGAATATTTTCTGATAACCTGTTTTGAGACCATTAAGTGATATATGGCATCGCCAGATTGGGATAAATAAATTGTATTTCTAATATTTCCCAATCTTGTGAACGCTGGATGATGCTGGCGTGCAGAATATCTCCTTTCCGCAATCGGAAAAAGGCTGAAGACTCAAATTTAAAAATCAAATTATTTTCATAATCAAATAAATTTCTCGCTTCGATGATACGATCTAAACGATCTCGGATGTCAATGATTTCATAATAACCGACTTTATGTTCGCTGTAGGTCTGTTCAGCGGTGATAATCGTTTCAAATAAATTGTATTCGGAAATAAAGGTGTTAGTAGCCTGAATGACCCGTGGTAGATCCATTTTCAAAACGTCGTAATACTTTAGAAATTCTTTCCTCAGATTGATTTGGTAGTGGTGGAAAAGAAAAGTAATAAATCTGGCAGTAGCCCGGAAGATATGGGAAATTTGTCTCACATCCGATAGAATAAATTCTCGCGTCAACCATACCGAAAGGAACTCGGCCAGATGACTTTCCTTTAAATCAGAAATTTTATCCAGCTTGACATAATCCATTAAATAGCGGCTTAAATAATCAATGTCGTGAGCTAAGGTCTGTTGGGATATTTGGGGATTGTAATGCTCATCATTTAAAAAATGGGAAAATACATCTTCGATATTTTCGGGATTTTTCTCCCATTCTAATTTTTCCCGGTTTTCTTTCCATTCGTGATGTGTTTCCTTCCAGCTGTTTTCTGATTTATCCTCTTCCTCATTTTGCAATAACTCTTCAAAATAATCAACTGCCAGTTCCAATGGTTTATGTAATAGTGACTGGCCTTCGAAGCGGATAAATTCAATGATCACATTTTCAATAAATTCTGCCAGTTCCAGCAAAATAATATCATTTTCTTCAAATTCGATACTCATTTCTTCGCTGTAAAATTGCAACAGGGAATCCAGAATAACATGATTCATCAGATCCAGCCGCAGACATTGTTCTTTATCGAGCTTTCCTACCAGGAAAGATTGGATCAGTTCAAGTTTTCTTCTTATTTTCTCATTGCCCTGCAGCTGAGTTTCATCAATAGTTCCATCCAGATCGCGTGTACAATTTATCGGACAGGAGCTAAAGCAGTTTTCTTCCAGAAAATATTCGAAAGAATCACATAAATTGAAGCAAACCGTGCCGATCTGATCGAAATCCAGGTTCAATCTGGACTGGCGCCGGTGTTCAACAAAAAATCTCTTTTCTAATTGATTCCCGAGATGATTTATTAATAAAAAAATAAAAAAATCTAAATTATTGAATTCATAAAATTCTTTATCCCAGCTGTCAATAAATTCTCGCACCGAGATAAATGTCTTTTGATGATGCTCGGACAATCTAAATGCTCCCGGTTTTTTCCGAATATAATTGCTGCTTCAATATGAGTCAATAGAAAAACGGATAACCTTTCTGAAAGCCTCTTTAATAATCATTTTCAACATCTGGTAAAACATTTCTTTTTTATGAAGCTGCTTTTTCTAAAAATATACCTGCTATGAAGAATATATCTGTCAATTATTTCAGTTTTTTTAACAGTACCTGGATCATGTCCGTCGTCATTTTCGATAGGTCATATTGCGGACTCCAGCCCCATTCCTGTCTGGCGGCTGAATCATCCATGCTTCTGGGCCAGGAATCCGCAATGCATTGGCGAACTGGATCGATTTTATAGTCCATGGTAAAGTCCGGAATATGCTGTTTAATTTCTCCAAAAATATGCTCAGGGGCAAAACTCATGGCTGTGACGTTAAAAGCATTTCGATGTTTTAAATTTTTAGGATCGGTTTCCATCAGTTGAATGGCTGCCTGTAAAGCATCAGGCATGTACATCATGTCCAGAAAAGTACCTTGTTTTAAAAAACAGGTATATTTTTTATGCTGTATTGCCTCATAAAAGATTTCAACAGCATAATCAGTAGTGCCTCCGCCGGGAAGAGTCACATTTGAAATTATTCCGGGATAACGAAGTCCACGGGTATCCAATCCATATTTGCGGAAATAATAATCACATAATAATTCTCCTGCCACTTTGGTGACTCCATAGCAGCTGGTTGGGCGTTGGATCGTATCCTGGGGGGTCTTATCCCGGGGTGTCGAAGGCCCGAAAGCCCCAATGGAGCTGGGAGTAAAAACCGAGCAATGGTATTCACGAGCCAGCTCCAGAATATGGTACAATCCATTCATGTTAACATTCCAGGCCAGCTGTGGTTTTGCTTCTGCTACCCCAGATAGTATAGCTGCCAGGTGGTAGATCACTTTGATATGGTGTTTTTGGATAACATTCTTGATCTGTTGGTAATTTGTACAATCTGCTAGCTCAAAAGGTCCTTCTTGAAGAATCGCCTCATTCGCCTTTGAATTAATGTCGGAGGTAATAACATTTGAGATACCATATTGCTTTCTCAAGGCCACCACTAGTTCGGAACCAATCTGTCCGGCCGCACCGGTTATCAGTATTTTCATACCCTACTTCTCCCGAAAAAATTTGTGTCATGATTTTTCACTAGTTCATTTTATCTTTTGAGTGAAACACTAAAAAATCCGAGTAAAATTGACTTTGCATGTCAAAGCTTAATCATAATCTGTAATTTTTTCAATGTAATTGTGAAATTCTGCCTTTTACGACCTCAGTAATTCAATTTCTGCCATAAAAAACGATTCTTTGTTCGGAATCACTATGAATCGACTGCGCACTAGGTGTTCATAACCAATTAATAATTTTGGGATTAAGAAAATAAAATTTGCATTTCATAGGATAATATCATAATTTTGAAAACAAAATAACTCAGCCGGAGTGTGTATGAGCCTAAGAAAAATTCATTTCTCACCGGGGAGAGGAGATAGTTATGGTGTTTTTCAACCTGATACTCCAGCTCGTTTCTTTTTCTGGCCATTTAAGAAGAAAAAGGAAAAATTCATTATCCGGGGTGGTGCCTTACAACCCGATGAGGTAAAAAGACGAATCCAGGAAGCGGGAATTGGTAAACAGGTAGAAATGTCCAGAATAGGTTATGATGGTATGCTTGATGATATGCCAATTGTGGTGGAGATCATTGATATTTCCAACTTTGGCTTTACCGGGCGAATTGTCAATCTGGAGAGAATGATGATTGAAAGCGCCACCCGAAACCTGATATATGCTAAACGGGGTGGGGGTGTGCTGGAGTTTTTTTATAATGATGGGGATATTAAGGACATTACTTTATCTCTTGATAAAGAGTTGATGGAAAAGGAGCGAAATATTTCCAGCCTAAAGGAAATCCTGGCTGCACTCGATAAGGGTGATAAGGTGATTGTGGCCTACTTTGATACTAAACATAAAGGAACGATCAATATTGAGGGAGTCATTCTTGAGAAAGATGAGCTGAATGAAAATTTTACCTTAAAAATTGAAAAAATAAACCGAATTGAGCTTGAGAAAATAATCAGCAAACAATTTAATATCCAGAAAGACCTGGTCATAGATATCGAAATGGTTTAATGATTGACCATATTTTCTCCTGATTTCTGCATAGATTTTTTTTTGCTCCACTGAGTAAATCATGAAATTTCAGATTGATGCCGAAGATGTGAATTCCAAGGCACGGGCCACATCATTTTTTACTGAGCATGGTGTAGTGAAGACTCCTGTTTTTATGCCGGTCGGTAGTATTGGAACGATAAAAACCTTAAGTCCTGAGGACCTCATTTCCAGTGAGGTGCAGATTATCCTGGCAAATACCTATCACCTTTATCTAAAGCCGGGTCTGGAAATTCTGGAAAAAGCCGGCGGTCTGCATCGATTCATAAACTGGTCAGGACCTATTCTCACTGACAGCGGCGGCTTCCAGGTGTACAGCCTGGATGAGCTGAAAAAAATATCCGAGGAGGGAGTGGAATTCAAGTCGCACTGGGACGGATCCAGCCATTTCTTTACCCCGCATAAAGTAGTGGACATCCAGCGGGTAATTGGCTCCGATATCATTCTGGTTTTGGATCAATGTATACCTAATCCCAGCGATAAAACCACCTCCCGAAACGCACATCTGCTAACCTTTAAATGGGCTGATATAGCCCGGAAATATTTTTTAAATCTCCGGCCATTATATCAATTCCGGCAATATCAATTCGCTGTAATCCAGGGTGGTATTTACCCTGACCTTCGAAAAGAAAGCATCGATAAATTGATAGACTTGGACTTTGATGGATATGCCATTGGAGGCTTAGCGGTTGGTGAATCCTGGGAGAAGCGCAATGAGATCACTGAATTCTGTACCACCCGAATGCCACACCAAAAGCCAAAATATCTAATGGGAGTTGGAACACCGGTGGATATTTTAAATGCAATTGAGCGGGGTGTGGATATGTTTGATTGCGTCATTCCTACTCGAAATGCCAGGAATGGTACACTTTTTACCAGATTTGGCAAACTAGTAATACGCAACGCTGACTATAAATCGGATTTTCAACCTATCGATCCAGGTTGTAGTTGTTATAGCTGCCGGAATTTCAGCCGGGCCTATATCCGTCACCTGTTTAATATCAACGAAGTACTGGGTTTACGATTAGCTACCTATCACAATATCTATTTTTATATGAATTTATTAAAACAGGCCAGGCAAGCCATTTTAGATCGATTCTTTAACAGCTTTAAAAAACAATTTTTAGAAATCTATTCATCAATTGAAAGTATCTGATTTCCTAAAATAAATTTGTATATATAGACCTTCGCTTTTATATTTACGGCTTATTAAATGAAATTCACAAAAAGGAGATGAAAGTGGTTGAAACCTTATATGCCATGACCGGAGGCCAGAGTTCAGGAAGCGGTGGAAATGCTTTTCTGTCTTTTTTACCCCTGATCCTGATCATTTTAGTCATGTATCTATTAATCCTTCGTCCACAAGCGAAAAAACAGCGTGAACGTCAAAAATTATTGGATTCAGTTAAAAAGGGAGATGATATTGTCACCATTGGCGGGATGCATGGAAAAGTCGTGGGGACCAAAAATGAAGATAAAATCCTAGTGGTAAAGGTCGATGATAATGTGAAAATTGATGTTGACCGAACTGCAGTTTCTAGTATCTCGCGGTCATCCTGATGCATCTAAAAGTTATTAGATAGAAGCATTACTGATTTGAAGGATAGATAATGACGCTTATACCCATAATAAAAATAGGCCATCCGTCTTTGAGGCAGACGGCTAATCCAGTTGAAAAATTTGACCAGGAATTGACCACCCTGGTGGACAATATGATTGAAACGATGAGGATCAATGAGGGAATTGGGTTAGCTGCTCCACAGGTGAATATCATGCTGCGGTTCTTCGTCATAGATAAAAAGTTGATCAATGAGGAATGGGAAGCCCAGGCCTATATAAATCCTGAAATTATTGATGCTCGGGGACTTGACAGTTATGAAGAGGGATGTTTAAGTATTCCCGGGATAAGAGCTGAAGTTGACAGGCCCTTTATGATCTGGGTAAAGTACCAGACCATTGAAGGGAAAACAATCGAGGAGGAATTGGAGGGCTTATTAGCCAGGGTGTTCCAGCACGAGTATGATCACCTGGATGGCATCCTGTTTATCGATAGAATCCCTTTTATCAGAAAAAAGATGCTCGAATCTCAGATCAAAGAAATAGAAGGAGCCTTTTCATAGCAGTTAAAGGTTTGAAAATTCTATTTTTTGGAACTCCTGAATTTGCTGTACCTTCATTATTGAAAATTTTTTATTCCCGCCACCAGATTGTCGGAGTGGTTACTCAGCCAGATAAACCCAAAGGACGGGGGAAGAAAATTTTCCCGCAGCCTATAAAAGAAGTGGCCCAAAGATACCACCTCTTTCCCATACTTCACCCTGAAAATCTAAAAGATAAAACATTTATCAGTGTCCTCTCACAAATATCAGCTGATGTGTATGTAGTCGTGGCTTTTCGTATTCTACCTGAAGAAATATTCATGCAACCAGCAGCAGGAACTATCAATCTGCACCCTTCTTTATTACCCAAATATCGCGGAGCTGCTCCAATAAACTGGACAGTAATTGCCGGCGAAAAAGAGACCGGTAATACCATCATCAAAATTTCTAAGGAAATTGATGCGGGGGATATCATTCTTCAAAAAAGAACCAGCATCTTACCAGATGAGACCGCTGGTGAATTGCATGACCGCTTATCGGCTGCCGGGGCAGATCTTTTGCTGGAAGCGCTGGATTTGCTGCAAAGTGGTAAGTATGAATTACATTCGCAAAATCATCTATTGTCTTCACCAGCTCCGAAACTTACCAAAGATCACTGTCACCTTTCATTTGATAAACCAGTTACCGAACTAAAAAATTGGATACATGGACTCTCTCCCTTCCCTACCGGTTTTGCCTATTTCCAGAGTGAGCGAATTAATTTCTATCGCGCCAGAGTTTCCGCATCCAGCGAGGTAGATCAAGCGCCAGGTACAATCCTGAATAGTGATCCAGGAAAGCTGGAGATAGCTTGTTCACCTGGAATTATTGAAATTTTAGAATTACAGAAAGAAGGGAAAAAGCGTCTGATGACAGGTGATTTTTTACGCGGTTATAAACTGAAACCCGGGATTCGATTTTTATAAGGAAATTCAGGATTTTGTCGAGCACTTTGGTTTATTGGTAATTTGTTATAAAACAAGGACTTCAGTGGTAAATCCCATACAATTTTTTTATATTTTTTTTCTCATCTTGAAATAAAAGTCTACCTCTACTATATTCTCACAAGCAATATTTGAAAACTAAAAAAGGGTCAAATAGAGATGAAAAGAACAGTTTTCACCGGTGTCGGACACTATCTGCCTGAAAGAGTGGTGACCAATCATGATTTGGGAAAAATAATGGATACTACGGATGAATGGATCAGGGAAAGGAGCGGGATTGTTGAACGGCGTTGGGTGAAAGAAGGCGATACGGTATCTGGTCTGGGTCTGGAGGCCACGAAGATGGCATTACAACGGGCCAATCTTGAGCCTAAAGACATCGACTTTATTATATTTGCCTGCATGGAGTCGGATCATGTATTTCCTGGTGCAGGTTGTTTTTTACAGGAGAAATTGCAGATTCCTGGAGTGCCCTGTCTGGATGTCCGGAATCAATGCAGCGGTTTCGTATATGGTCTGGCGATCGCAGATCAATTTATTCGCAACGGTATCTATAAGACTATCCTGCTGGTTGGAGCCGAAATACAAAGCACTGGACTGGACCTTAGTACTCGTGGACGGGATATGGCGGTCCTTTTCGGAGATGGTGCTGGTGCCGCAGTCTTGACAGCCTCAGATGATCCCCATCGTGGAGTTATTGTCTCAAAACTGCATGCCGATGGCCGTTTTACCAAGAAGCTATGGGGAGAATGGCCGGCAGTTACTCATCATCCGCGGGTGAGTGCAGATATGCTGCAGACTGACCGAATTTATCCCAAAATGGAAGGACGCTATGTTTTTAAACATGCTGTTACCATGTTTCCGGAAGTGATTAATGAAGCGTTGAATGAGGCTGGATATACTATAGCTGATGTGGATCTGGTAGTTCCGCACCAGGCAAACTTGCGGATCACTGAAGCAGTGGCTGAAAAATTGGGGATTGGAATGGATAAAATGTACAGCAACATTCATAAATATGGAAATACCACTGCAGCCACTATTCCGATTTGCCTCAGTGAGGCCGTCCAGGAGGGGAGAATCAAGGAAGGCAGTCTGGTAGCTCTGGCTTCCTTTGGAAGCGGTTTTACCTGGGCATCGTCTCTGGTAAGATGGTAAATTGATAAAAAGTAGAACAACCTTTTCATTTTATAGAACTCAATGTTAAAGTGAATTATTCCAGAAAACCAGCCTGGCTTAAGGTTCACCTGGCTTCTTCAAAATCCTATCACGAAGTCCGGGAATTAATAAGTCATAAAAATCTTCATACCGTCTGTCAGAGTGCCCGCTGTCCAAATGTCGGGGACTGCTGGTCACGACGCACGGCTACCTTCATGATCCTGGGAAATATATGCACCCGCAACTGCCGGTTTTGTGCGGTTGAAAAAGGAACTGTCTCACCACCTGATCCGGCAGAACCAGAACGTCTGGCCATAGCCGTCAAGAAGCTTGATTTACGCCATGTGGTAATTACTTCTGTTACCCGTGATGATCTGCCCGATGGAGGTGCCGGGCATTTTGTTCACTGTGTCAACCGGATCAGAAAATTCTGTCCTCATTGTACGGTAGAACTATTAATTCCGGATTTTAAAGGGGATCAGGCATCACTGAAATCTATATTTATCTCCAGACCTGATATTTTAAATCATAATCTGGAAGTAGTACCGCGTCTTTATCCCAAAGCCCGGCCGATGGCCGACTTTGACACTTCACTGAATATTTTGAAAGCTGCCAAGCAGGAAAAGCTGATCACCAAGAGCGGAATGATGATTGGGTTGGGAGAAACCTGGACCGAAATCATTGACTTGTTCTCCAAATTGGTCAAGATAAAACTGGATCTTCTGACCATTGGCCAGTATCTTCAGCCCGGCTCCAAAAATCTACCAGTAGAAAAATATTACCATCCTGATGAATTTCAGGAACTTAAAATTTTCGCTGAGAAGCAGGGAATTCCTCAGGTGGAAAGTGGACCTCTGGTCAGAAGTTCTTACCATGCCCAGGAGCAATTAACGAAAATTGGTGCAAAAAATTGATGGTTTTTTTTCGGATCGTTTGTAAATTTTCCCTCTAAAATCAGTAATCAATAAATCTGAATAGTCTTTACTGGTATAAGTGATCTCCATATTTTAAAGCACAGCACTTATTCGATTTTATTTATAAATTAGGTTGTCCAATCGATGATATAATGATGGATATCTGTTCGAAAAATATGTTGACCAAATTTGTCTTAATTTTCTTTGTTTTATTATCTGCCATAAATGGGAACAGTCAAACTCTCTTTATTGTCTATACCAGCAATCTCAACGGCTATTTAGAACCTTGTAACTGTCAGCAGGCCTATCTGGGCGGAATGACCCGCTTGGTTACTGCAGTTGATTCGCTGCAACGGATTCATCCTGATATGATTCTGATTGACAGTGGGGACTTTTTTAAATCATATCCTTTGCAGGCCGGGAATTGGCTGATGCTGGAAATGATGGACTATCTTGATTATGATGCAATTGTTCTGGGAGACCAGGAATTTGTGGATGGAATAGAGTTTTTGCTTCGGGGCCTTGATCATTTCGGTCTGCCGGTACTTACAGATAATCTCCAGTTCAAAACCATCAAGGAGAGGCCGGGTTCTGCTTTTATCACGCTGCAAAAGGGAGATTACAAAATTGGAGTAGTAAGCCTGACGGATTCAGCTAGTTTTGATTATTCTATGATCGAAGTATTATCAGTTGTTCCGGAGCAAAAAATCCTGAATGAAATACTGCAGCAAATACATCCGAATGTTGATCTACTGCTGTTACTCTATCATGGAAGTTTTGATAAGGCTGTGGGATTAGCCGAAAGATTTCCTGAAATCGATGTGGTCATTGCCGGACATACTCAGGAAATTGCCGTGAAGAACTTCGGGAATCAAATAGTGGTCCAGAGTGGATTTGATGGAGAATATCTTGGGATTCTGCAAATTGATTTCCGGGATTCAAAATATGTATTCAGAAATTCTTTTCTGCCGATTGATGAAACCTTTGGCGAAAATCTCCATTTCAAAGACCGGATTCGCCAGACTATATCTGGTGTGGGTAGTAAGTACTGATATGCATGCAGGAAATCCAAATGGGCTGTTTTTCTGAAATGATCAAAATCGAGGAACTGACATTATGATCAAAGAGGCCATTGCTAAATTCCTGGAAGGAAAGAGCCTGTCACGGGAGGAGTCCTATAAGGTAATGGAAGAAATTTTATCTGATCAAGCCAGTGAAGCCCAGATCTCGGCTTTTCTCATCGCTCTGCAGCTGAAAGGCAGTACCGTGGATGAACTGATGGGTTCAGTACAGGCTTACCGCGACCGGATCACACCCTTATCCATTGCCGACGAAAATGCTATTGATACCAGCGGTACCGGAGGCGATAATCTGGGAACTTTCAATATTTCAACAGTTGCGGCAATAGTTGCAGCAGGCGCCGGAGCTAAAGTAATCAAGCATGGTTATCATTCGGTATCCAGCCAGTGTGGAAGTGCCGATGTGCTTAAAGCCCTGGGAGTGAAAACTGAACTTTTTCCAGACCAGTTCTATAATATTTTTCAGGAGATCGGTCTAGCTTTTATTTTTGCCCCCAGATATAAGCCTTCACCCCGGAATTTTGTATCCATCCGGCAAAGTCTTGGTGCCCGCACCATCATAAATATTCTGGACCCTTTGACCAAGCCGGCACTTACCAAAAGGCATCTGATCGGAGTATATGATCAGAAATTATCGCGATTGATCGCCCAGGTATTAATGGAATTTGGCATTTTCAGTGCCATGGTGGTGAGTGGGGAAAATGGTCTGGATGAAGTGAATATCTGCGGTAAAACCCATATTGTAGAAGTAAAAGGAAGCGAAATAGAAGAATATGAGATTAATCCGGAAGATGTTGGTCTAAAGCGGTATTCCATTGAGACCCTTAAGGGCGGAGATGCCATGCTTAATAAAAAAATTATTATTGATATTTTAAATGGAAAGAAGGGCGGACCGCGAGAAGTAACGTTGATCAATGCCGCAGCTGCTTTGAAAGTGAGTGGTTTAGTAAAGCAACTGGAGGAAGGAATTCATAAAGCCACCGAATCAATTGACAGTGGTTCAGCCTGGCATAAATTGGAGCAAATGATTGAAGTCAGTAAAATGTTAAACTGAGGGTAGAAACATTCATGCTGAAGAAAAAATTGCAGGATGCAATTGTCAAGTTAAAATTAAAAGAAGTAACCCAGATCAAAAAAAAATTTGAAATCGGATTGATCCGTAATGCCGTTTTTTCGGTAGGTACCGATTTTAATAGTGCCCAGGTCACCTTAAATAATTCAAAAACCATTCCTGTGATCGTTCCACTGCAGCGAAAATATCTGACCGGGAATGGTGAGATTGAAAATTATGAACCCTTTAAACTAACCAGGTCACTGTCTAAAATGAATCTGGCGGTGTTTTTGGTAGCCAGTGACCGGGAGTTTATGGGCGGAGATCCTGCCCATATAAAGCTGGTTAAAACCGGAGCAGAAATAAGTGTCATACAGCATGATTTTTTTATTGACGAGGTTCAGATATATCAGGCAAAATCTTATGGATCTGATGGTATTCTGTTAGATAGCGAATTTTTAGACTCAAAGAAACTGGGATTGTTTAGCGAGGTGGCCTTTCAACTGGGTATGGAGCCGTTTATAAAAATCGATAGTACCACAGAGTTAGAAAATATTGACCATGAAATTATTGGCGGAGTAGTGATCGAAAAGGAAGGTATTTCTGGAGTTCTTAAATCTGAATTTTATCGGAGGATGAAGGAAGCAAAACCCTCACCGCTGCCAGTCATTGTCCGTACACCCTGGCTCTCTCCCCGGGAAATTGACTATTTCCGCGACCAGGGAATTCATCATTTTTTACTGAACGATGATTGGCTCTGGCAGCCTGATGCCCTTAAGGTTTTAGAACGTATGATTCAAAATAACTGGCCGGACCGTCAACTGTAATTGTCGAACAGGAGATGTATTGAGTTATTCACCCAAATTAATTGCTGCAAAAATCGTTTTTTCCGGGTATTTACTTCTCCGGGGACTGATTTTTTACTCCCGGAAGTATTGGTTAATAACCACCGTTCTGCTGCTGCTTATTTTGAGTATAGGATTTAAAGTAATTTTCTTTCCCGGCTTTGACCGCGGACAACTAAATTTCAAAAATTCTAAAGTGGTATTCGTTCACAAGGGTGCTTCTTTAAGGGAAATTGCTGAAATTTTAGAGACTGAGGAACTTCTAAAACATAAAAAAACATTTATTTTTATAGGGAAAATCTCTGGTTACCAGAATAAAATTCATTCCGGATATTTTTCCGTTCCCGCAGATTTGCATCCCTGGCAACTGTTGCAATATTTAACTCAACCAGAAATGGCTGACGTAAAGGTGACCCTTCCGGAAGGACTGGAAGCCAGCGAAATTACCAGTATTTTGACTTCTCGTTTAGATATTGATTCTACCCGTTTCATGAGAATGGTGAATGATACCAGCATTTGCCGGGAATTTGGTGTTGAGGCTGCCAGCCTGGAAGGTTACCTTCTTCCAGAGACCTACTTCTTTTCTTTTCAAATGGATGAAAAGGAGATACTAAAAAGATTGGTTTCAGAGGTTCTGGCTGTTTTTAAACAGGATACTGTACAATTTCAGATGTCCCGGCTACGGATGAACCGCCATCAGATAGTGACCATGGCTTCTATCATCGAGGG